>Ga0326597_10001322_pt1 | contig 40558 bp, 37 predicted proteins | sample RVTome_12_FD_203789 | JGI IMG/M metagenome (GOLD analysis project Ga0326597, IMG submission 203789) | Soil microbial communities from uranium-contaminated site in the Upper Colorado River Basin, Wyoming, United States - RVT100D185 | ecosystem: Environmental > Terrestrial > Soil > Contaminated >... | reverse complement strand
GGTGACCATCTTGACTTCGCGCGGCGCTTTCGAGTAGAGAGGGAAGGCCATGACCAAAGCCGATCTGGTGTCCGCCATGGCCAAGGCCTCGGGCGGGAGCAAGGTGTCGGCCGAGCGGGCGCTGGACGCCTTCTTCGTGAGCGTCTTCGACGCGCTCAAGCGGGGACACCGCGTCACCATCGGCGGCTTCGGTACCTTCATGGTCAGCAAGCGCGCGGAGCGCAACGGCCGCAACCCGCGCACGGGCAAGGCCATCAAGATCCCCGCCACGCGCGTGCCCCGCTTCAAGTCGAGCCGCTCGCTGAAATCCGCCGTTCTCTAGCAGGCGGCTGAAAGAGGTCCATCTGCGTCATTTAGCAAAGGCTGTTGGGGCGCCCTCGGCCGTGAGCGTAACGTACGGGGAGTACGCCTCGCGTGCGACCGTCGGGCGCCGCCTCGCATCTGGATCTCTTTGAGCCGCCTGTGGGTCTTTCAGCCGCTTGCTGAGCAGGCGCCAGAGGTCCGCAGCCTACGGCTCGTGGAGGCGCATGAGCCGGAAGGACTCCGCCGCTTCCAGCTTCCGCGGGGCGCCCTGCATGCGCGCCCACCCTGTGATCATCTCGGTCGGGTCCCACGTGCCCATCTGGGTCCGGTGCTCCTTGAGGGCCGCGAGCTTGACGCCGAGGACGTCCGAGATGTCGATGAAGGTGTCGGGCGACTCCGAGCCGTGGATGAACACCGCCCGGACCTTGTGGGGCTCGAGCCCCTCGTCGAGGAGCTCGGGAAAGATCAGCCGGGTCTCCGCCGAGGGGAAGACGGCGTCGAGGGCGGCATCGGCCGCGGCGCGATGGTCGGGATGATTCAGGTAGATGGCGCCGTAGAAGCGCACCGTCGGGTCGCCGCAGACCACCGCGTCGGGACGGTGACGGCGGATGACCCGCGTCAGCTCCCGCCGCAGCGCGAGCGAGGGCTCGAGCATGCCGTCCTCGTACCCGAGGAAGACCACCTCGGAGATGCCGAGCACGCGGCAGGCCTGCCGCTGCTCCTCCTCCCGAATCGGCACCAGCGCCTCCCGTGTCATGCCCGGGGGTGTGTGCTCGTTGGAGCCGGCCCCGCCGCTGGTGATGCAGACGGTGACGACGTGGCTGCCCGCCCGTGCCCACTTCGCCAGCGTGCCGCCCACGGTGAACTCCTGGTCGTCCGGATGGGCGTGGATGGAGAGCACCCGGGCAGGGGCGGTCGGCTCGCGGGCGTCCGCCTTTGCGGGGCCGCCGCGCTCCGGGATGCCGGGGGCGGGGGCGTCTTTTTCGGGCTCGGACGGCATTATGGTCTCCAGCGTCTACTATCTATCGGATGTCTCTAAAGTGGGAGACTACCGGGAATGTCGCGCCGGCCGGCGTCGGCGGCCGCCCGTCGTGAGCGCTTACCCCGACGCCGGCCGGCGACGCCTGCTCGTTCTTTTTCGACGCGACCGTCTCTTCCGCGCCGCCCTCGCCGGAGCCCCTGCGCTGCCAGCGCGCCGCCCAGAGGCTCTTCAGCTTCTCGCGCTGTTCGGCCGTGATCTGCGACTTGGCGCTCTCGGCGATGCGGAAGGCGGCGATGCGCCCGTCACCCCTCAACCGCTCGATCTCGCGCACCTTGGCCTCGACCTTCCCCAGGTCCACGGGATCGATCCCGCGCAGGCTCATGAGGTCGAGGTGGGCGATCTGCAGATCGGCGGTGCTCCGGATCGCGGCGCGCCGGGAATCCATCCCCAGCTTCCGGAGCGAGTCGACCTGCTGGGGCGTCAGCCCGAGTTCCTGCCGGTTGTACAGCACCATCCGGATGAAGGCGGGCCTGCGGTGCCCCCGGAAGTGTCTGAAGCCCCACTGCCACCCGCCCGGGCGCCCCGGGGCCCGCATCTCCCGGTGATGTCCCCCGCTGCCCATCCCATCCTGGGCTGCCAGCCGCATCCCTGGGGCCGCCTGCGCCATGTTGGGCGTCTCCGCGGCCACCGGCATGGCCAGCCCAAGCACCACCGCCAACCCTACGAGCATCGCTGTCATTCGCATGACGTTCCTCCCGTTCGTCAGTTCGCATCGCAGGCGCCCGAATCAGTTCGGGTCTGCTCGGATCCAAGCCTGCCGCGGGCATGTCAAGGCCGTATGTGGCCAGTGTAAACGAATGTGAAGGGACCTGGGGGAATCGCGTAGAATCTGGCGGCGAGGCGGGGCGGCGGACCACGGACTGACGGGGAGGATTCGAATGGACAGGCTCACGGTCGGCGGCGCGGTCCTCGACCGCATCGAGGAGACGGTCGACACGAGCTTCACGGCCGAGGGCTTCTTCCCTGCCTTCGACCCGGAGGTGCTGCGACCGCACATGCCCTGGCTCGCGCCCCGCTACTACATCGCGGAGCGCGGGGCCCTGGTGTTCAGCATGCACAGCTGGGTCGTCCGGACCGGCCGCCACACCGTGCTCATCGACGCCTGCATCGGCAACGCCAAGGACCGGATGCCGCGGGCCCACTGGCACCGGCTGAACACGCCGTTCCTCGACCGCCTGCGGGCGTCGGGCACGAAGCCGGAGGACGTCGACTACGTGATGTGCACCCACATGCACGCCGATCACGTCGGGTGGAACACCGTGCTGGAGGACGGCCGCTGGGTTCCGACATTCCCGAAGGCGCGCTACCTCTTTTCGCGAATCGAGTACGAGCACTGGACGGCGCACCCGGACCCGAGCCCCATCCGCCGCAACGCGATCAACGACAGCGTGCTGCCCATCGTGGAGGCGGGGCGCGCCGACATGATCGAGGACGGGCACGAGGTGGACGGCACGTTCCACGTCGAGCTCGCGCCCGGGCACACGCCGGGCAACGTCCACATCCGGCTCGCGTCGAACGGGTCCGAGGCGGTGTTCGCGGGCGACGTGGTCCACCATCCGATCCAGGTGTACCGCCCTGACTGGAGCACGGTCGCGTGCATCGATCCGGCCGCTTCCGCCGCCTCGCGCCGCCGGCTGCTCGAGACGTGCTGCGAGCGCAGGGCGCTTCTGCTGCCCGCCCACTTCCCCGCGCCCCACGGCGGTCACGTGCGCGACAAGGGCGGAGGGTTCGAGCTGCAGTGGCTCGCAGCGTAGGTTGGCCTTTCCGTTCCGTTGAGCTACCCCTAGCGGCTCCTGCGGCTTCGAGCGGCAGGTGAGCCAGGAGGAGAACACCCGTGCGAATCGCCAATGATGTCACCGAGCTCGTCGGCAACACACCCCTGGTGCGACTGCGGCGCCTGGCGGAGGGCTGCCGGGCCGAGCTGGTGGCCAAGCTCGAGTTCTACAGCCCGGCCCACAGCGTCAAGGACAGGATCGGCGTGTCCATGCTCGACGCGGCCGAAAAGGCCGGCAAGATCAAGCCCGACACCATCATCCTCGAGCCGACCAGCGGCAACACGGGCATCGCCCTGGCGTTCGTCTGCGCCGCCCGTGGTTACAAGCTGGTGCTGACGATGCCCGATACGATGAGCAGGGAGCGGCGCATGCTCCTCAGGGCCTACGGCGCCGAGCTGATCCTGACCCCTGGAAGCGAGGGGATGGCCGGCTGCATCAAGCGGGCCGAGGAGCTGGCGGCAAGCGACCCACGCTACTTCATCCCCCAGCAGTTCCAGAACCCGGCGAACCCGGAGATCCACCGCAAGACGACCGCCGAGGAGATCTGGCGCGACACCGACGGCAAGGCGGACATCCTCGTGTCGGGGATCGGCACCGGGGGGACCATCACAGGGGTTGGAGAGGTCCTCAAGGCGCGCAAGCCCGCGTTCAGGTGCGTGGCGGTCGAACCCGACGCCTCGGCGGTTCTCTCGGGTGGGCAGAAGGGTCCGCACCCGATCCAGGGCATCGGCGCGGGCTTCGTCCCCGACGTGCTCAACACGAAGATCTACGACGAGATCATCCGGGTGACGAACGATGACGCCTTCGCCATCGCCCGCCGGTCGGCGCGCGAGGAGGGGCTCCTCGTCGGCATCTCCTCCGGCGCGGCTCTCTGGGCCGCGGTGGAGGTCGGCCGCCGGAACGAGAGCGCGGGGAAGCTCATCGTCGTGATCATCCCCTCGTTCGGCGAACGTTACCTGAGCACGGCGCTCTTCGCGGCGCTGGCGGACTAGGCGGCGATCGACCGCTTCCTCACGAGCCCTGGCTGCGTTTCAGGGAGCGGATGAGGCCATCGAAGGCCGCCCGCTGGGCCTCGAGCGTTGCGCGTGGTCCCGCCAACGGGCGGCCCGTTAGACGCTCACGACCTTGTCGGCGCGCGCCATGACCTCCATGATGGCGGGCATGCCGCCGACCGTCCCGACTCTCACCTTTTCCGTGAGGTTGAAATACTCCACGCAGGTGCGGCAGCTGATGACGGCCACTCCCTGTGACTCGAACTCGCGGAGCTGGTCCAGCACGGGGGAGCCCTCGCAGACGAGCTTCACGCCGTCGGTGTAGAAGAGGAGGGCGGCCGGCGGCTCTTCGGCGCCCCGGAGCAGCGTGAGAAAGTTGCCGACCACCCGGAGCTGGAGCTCCTCGGGCGCGTGGCCGAGGCCGAACCGCATGAACAGATACGCCGTCGAGCCGGCGCTCATGGCGCTACTTCTGCTCGACGCGGCCGACCTTGCGCACGCCGTCCGCGAGACGGCGCGCGTCCGCCTCGAAAAATTTCCGGAACTCCTCGCCCTGCTTGAACGCGATCGGGGTCTGGAGCCTGTCCATGGCCGCCTTGAATTCGGGATCGGCCACTCCCGCGCGCGCCGCCTCGCGGAGCTTCGCGAGCACGGGCTCAGGCGTGCCCTTGGGCGCGAACAGGCCCGCCCAGATATAGAACTCGGCCTCCGGGTAGCCCAGCTCCTTGAAGGTCGGGATGTCGGGGAGTGAGGCCACGCGCTTGTCCCCCCAGCCCGCGAGCGCGCGGAGCTTGCCCGCCTTGATCTGCGGCAGGACCACCGAGGGCCCCGAGGCGAGGGCGTCCACGTGGCCGCCGAGCAGCGCGGTCAGCGCGGGCCCGGCGCCGGCGTAGGGCACGTGCCGCAGCTTGATCCCCGCCCCGTGGGAGAGGAGCTCCATCGCCATGTGCAGCGTCCCGTAGATTCCCGAGGAGCTGTACGAGATCTGGTTCGGCCGCTTTTTCGCGTCCTCGATGAACTCCTTCGCCGTCTTCCACGCGCTCTCCGTGCGCACGGCCAGGATGGTCGGGTCCGCCGAGATCAGCGCCACCGGCGCGAACTGGTCCACGGTGAAGGCGGGCGGGCGGCCGAAGAGCTTGTCGGCCTCGGGGATGATCGAGATGCTGGAGAGCGCCAGCAGCAGGGTGTAGCCGTCGGGCTTGCTGGTGGCGACGAACTGCATCCCCACGGCGCCGGCCGCCCCGGTCTTGTTGACCACGCCGACGGGCTGTTTGAGCGCCTTCTCCACCGCGGCCGCCACCGGGCGCGCCGTCAGGTCCGCAACGCCGCCGGGCGGGAAGGGCACGACGAGGCTGATCGGCCGCGAGGGGTAGGGCTCCTGCGCCACGGCCGGTTGGATCGGCACGCCCGCGACGAGGGCGGCGAGGGCGAGCAGGGGAAGGATGAGCCGGAGTCGAGTCATAGGTTCTCTCCCTTTTCATCGAGGGGGATGCGCCGGCGCCAGTCGAGCCCGCGGACCACCCACGAGACGAGGTTGAAGAGCACGAGGGCGGCGCCGAAAGCCAGGAGCGTGCCGGAGATCGGCCGCGAGACGAAGATCGAATACCGCCCATCCGACATCGCGAGGGATTGTCTCAACGCGAGCTCGATCATGGGGGCGAGAACGGCGCCCAGCACGATGGGCGCCGTCTCGAAGCCGAGCTTTCTCAGGATGTAGCCGAGGGCGCCCATGATGAGGGCGATCCACACGTCAACGACGCTGCCGTTCACGGCGTAGACGCCCACCACGCAGAACATGATGATGGAGGGATAGAGAAGCGAGTACGGGATGCGGAGCACGTTCACGAAGATGCCGACCATCGGCAGGTTGAGCGCGAGGAGCATCAGGTTGCCCACGTACATGGACGCGATGAAGCCCCAGAAAAGCTCCGGCTGCTGCGTGATCAGGAGCGGGCCCGGCGAGACGCCGTGGACCATCAGGGCCGCCAGCATCACCGCGGGAATGGGGCCCGAGGGGACGCCGAGCGCGAGCATGGGCACGAAGGCGCCGGACGTCGCCGAGTTGTTGGCCGACTCCGGGCCGGCCACGCCGGCGACGGCGCCCTTGCCGAACTCTTCGGGATGGCGGCTCAGCCGGCGCTCGACCGCGTACGAGACGAAGCTCGAGATGATGTGGGCCGAGCCCGGGATGATGCCGATGAGGAAGCCGAGCCCGGTGCCGCGGCCGATCGGCATCACGGAGTCGCGCCATTCAGCGCGGGAGGGCAGGAGCTCGCGCAGCTTCGGCTTGAGGACCGTGGGCGGCACCTCTTGTCCCGCCGTCGCCAGCACCTCCGCGATGCCGAAGAGCCCGACCGCGATCGGCACCACGCCGAGGCCGTCGCCCAGCTCGACAAGACCGTACGCGAAGCGGAAGTAGCCCGACATCTGGTCGATGCCGACCATGCCGAGGAGGAGCCCCAGCACGGCCATCACCAGCGACTTGGCCATGGAGCCGCCGCTCATGTACGCGAGCACGAGCAGGCCCAGGAGGAGGAGCGCGAAGTACTCGGGCGGGCCGAACCGGAGCGCGAAGCTGGCGAGCGGCGGCGCGAGCAGCATGAGCGCGATCACGCTTACGGTGCCGGCGACGAACGAGCCGATCGCGGCGATGGCCAGCGCCGCCCCCGCGCGCCCCTTCCGCGCCATCGCGTAGCCGTCGATGCACGTCATCACCGAGGCGGCCTCCCCCGGGATGCGCATCAGGATCGAGGTGGTCGAGCCGCCGTACATGGCGCCGTAGTAGATGCCCGCCAGCATCACGATGGCGTTGGTCGCGGTGAGCCCGAAAGTGGCGGGCAGCAGCAGGCTGATGCCGGCGAGGGGGCCGACGCCCGGCAGCACGCCGACCAGGGTCCCGATCACGCAGCCGACGAAGGCGTAGAGCAGGACGGACGGCTGGAGCGCGACCGAGAAGCCCAACGCCAGGTTCTGGAGCGTCTCGGCCATCTAGATCCCGAAGGACCCGCGGGGCAGCGGCACGCGCAGCAGGGTATCGAAGAGATAGTAGGAGCCGAAGGACAGCGCGAAGGCGAAGGCCGCGGCGGCGAGGAGGCTCCTGCGCTCCACGAGCCAGACGAGGAAGAGAAGCGCGGCCAGCATGGTCAGGCGGTAGCCGAAGCGCTCGAGGGAGAGACCGATGAAGGCGCTCACGGCCAGGATCACCACGGCGTGGCGCGCCTCGCCCCACCCCACGCCTGCGACGTGCGGGGTGCCGCCGCCCACCGCCCAGACGAGCGCGCCCAGGATGAGCAGCAGCGCCGCCAGGAGGACAGGGAAGTAGCCGGGCCCCGGATGCCGCAGGGTTCCGAGCGGCAGCGCCCGGCTCTCCCACATGACGAAGAGGGCAAGCAGGCAGAGCGCGCTCCCGCCGATACGATCCGTCGTCAGCATGGGAATGGCGGCGAGGGCATTCTCTCGCGGCCGCGCAAGGATATCACGCGAGCCGGAAGGAGTCGATGCGGGCCGGCCGGTCGCTGGGCGATCGGGGCCTTGACGGCCGGTAGCCTGCTGTAGCCGCCGGCGCGAGTTTGTCGCTAGTCACTCACGCCGGCGCCTCGTTTTCTTATCCTTGTAAAGAGCCTTCAGCCATGGAGGAGCAGCGAAGGTCGTGAGAATCACCACGACAACGAGTGCCGAGTACAGGTCCTGAGCGATCACTCCCGCCGACAGGCCGGCGCCGGCGAAAATCAGGCCGACTTCGCCGCGTGGCACCATGCCGACCCCGACCACCCACCGACGCACGGCTTTCTGGTAGACCGCAAGGCCGGCTGCCAGTTTCGAGGCGACCGCGACGGCGGTCAGGAGCATCGCGATGCCGAACTGCGCATCCTCCGCGAACGGGTTCAGCATCCCGGGTTGGACCTTCATCCCCACGCTGACGAAGAAGATCGGGACGAAAAGGTCGGCGACCGGCTTGATGCGGTCCTCGATGTGTTCGCGCCGCTCAGTCGTCGCCAGGACCAGCCCGGCGGCGAACGCCCCAATGATCGTCGCCAGACCGACGAGGTCCGCGAGCGCGGCAAGCGCCACCGCGAAGACGACCGAGTAGACGATCAAGGTGCCCCGCGCCTTCATCCGTCCTATCCAACCGATGATGGCCGGGGCTAGTCGAATCCCAACCAGGATCGCGACCACCAGGAAGACGACAGCCTTCCCGGTGAGCAGGCCGACGGCGGCAAAGGATACGCCTCCGGTCTGCGCGATCCCGGTGACGACCGCCAGGATGATCAGGCCCAGGATGTCATCCACGACCGCTGCCCCGAGCACCACCCTGGCGGCGGCGTCCTGCAGGCGCCCGAGATCAGCGAACACACGAGCCGTGATGCCCACGCTGGTGGCGGTGAGCGTCGCGCCGACGAAGACGGCCAGGAGCGGCGATTGGCCGAACCAGCGCATGATGCCGAACCCCAGTGCCAACGGCAGCACCACGCCGACCACGGCAACAAGCGTCGCTTGGGCGCCGGCCCGCAGCAACTGGTTGAGATCCGATTCCAACCCGACCTCGAACAGGAGGATGAGGACGCCGAGTTCGGCCAGCGCGTGCAGAGCCTCGGACTCGTGCACGAGTCCGAGGCCGCCAGGCCCGATGAGCACCCCGGCCAGCAGCTCGCCAAGGACGGCGGTCTGGCCGATGCGCTCCATACCCTCGCCGGCCACCTTGGCCGCGACCCACACGAGGACGAGGCCCACCAACAGCTCACGGAACTCCATCGCTGGTCTGCTCCTTCCGCCGGCCTATCGGATCGACATCAGCGCGATTTGGTGGACTCAGAAAAGGAGCTTGGCGATGGCGATGAGGATCAAGGCAGTCAACAGCATCAGCACGCTGATGGTGATGCCTTCGTAACCTTTTTTCATGGCTCGCCCTCCGCGCGACGTAACCGTGAGATGGACGCAGGGGCCCCCCAGAACGAGGCCGTCGAGGATCAACCGAGCGGAGAGGACTTAGTGCGGGTCTTCGGAGGGTGGAGCCGGATCGAGGGTCACCCGTGGCAGCCGGTTCAGTATGGGGTGACCAGGAAGCGCGACGTTGCTGATCGCCGCCACGCGATCCCCGAGATCGAAAGCAGTCTGCGACACACCGAACGGATCTCCGGCCGGCGCCGGCAGCACAGAGATCTCGGCCTCGCCCTGACCCGCTCGGCCACTGCTGATCTCAACTGAATCGATGGACTCGAACACGAAGGCGCCCGGCATCATGGGCACCGAAAGGTCGAGTGTGACGTAGAGGAGAATGGCCAAGAGCACTGCGCGCCGACACTTCATGCCCGGATTCTACCCGATGGCACGGCGATCGTCCAATGGCGTGAGGGAGCGCAATTGGGCCAGTTTCTCGGGTCAAGCTGCTTCGCGGCGCCGATGCTGCAGGTGCCGACAAGCCCCAGATCCAGCGTGCTCATGCCCCCTCCTGCGCTGCGTCGCGCGGCCGCGCCGGCCCTTCCGCCAGCGCCCGCAGCCAGCGCCGGACGGTGGCCACGTCGGGCATGCGCCAGCGGGCGTCCGGCGGGCCCGGACCCACCTTGACGGAGTGGCCTCCCAGGCTGTTGACGACCGCGAATCCGTGTTTGTCGGAGATGTCGTCGCCGACAAAGATCGGAATGCGGCCCGCAAAGGGCGCTTCCTGCATGAACTCCATGATCGCGGTTCCCTTGTCCTTGCCGGCCGGGTTGACCTCCAGGACCATCTTGCCCGGCTGGAGCCTGAACCCATCGCCGAAGCGTTGGAGGCATTCCCTCAGCGCGTGCTCCACCGCGCCGCCCAAGTGAGGCGCCTGCCGATAGTGCACTGCCAGCGACATCCCCTTGTCCTCGAGCATTACGCCCGGGACGGATTCGGCCCATGCGGCAACGCAGCGCAGCAGCGCGCTGAACTGCGCCGCGCAGAGGAAATCGACATGGACAGCGCCCGCGGCATCGCGCCGCTCGGCGCCGTGCTGCCCGGCGATCGGCAGGCAGAGTGGCGCGAACAGCTGGTCGACGCCGGCCACCGTCCGGCCGCTGATGAGCGCCACGGCGCCGCCGGCAGCGGCGTGCAGCCGCCGCACCGTGTCGAGCAGCCGGGGCTCGACGGACACCCGGCCCGGCGTGTCAGCGATATCCACCAGCGTGCCGTCGATATCGAGAAAAAACGCGTATGCCGCCGGACCGCCGGGCAGGTCGATCCGGGATGCGTCATCCATGCCCGGCTCTGTCCCCATTGCCGCTACCGCCCGGCCGCGGAGCGCGCGGTCTCCGCCGTCATCAGCCGGCCGCGCACGCGCATGTTGGAGGCATCGAGCAGCATGCGGCCGGCCCAGCGGTAGACGTTGAACTCCTGTATCAGACCGCGCATCAGGCGCATGCGGTTGCGCTGCTCCGACAGCGGCATGGTGAGCGCAACGTGCATCGCCGCGGCGCACTGGTCGATGTCGTACGGGTTGACGATCAGCGCTTCCGGCAGTTCGCGCGAGGCTCCCGTGAACTGGCTGAGGATCAGCACGCCGCGCTCGTCGTCGCGCGAGGCGACGAACTCCTTCGCCACCAGGTTCATGCCGTCGTGCAGGCTGCTCACGAAGCACAGGTCCGCCGCCCGGTAGTGCTCGTACACGTCCTGAGGCCCGTGGTGCTCCACCTTGAGGATGATGGGCGGGCAATCGCCGGCCTCGAAGCGGGCATTGATGCGGAGGGCCAGCGCCCTCACGTGCACCTCGAAATCCTGATACTGCTCGATGCTGGAGCGGGACGGCGCGGCGATCTGGATGAAACTGAACGTGCCGATCCAGCGCGGCTCGATCTCGAGCAGCCGCTCGATGGCATTGAACCGTTCGAGTATTCCCTTGGTGTAGTCCATGCGATCCACGCCGACGCCGACGGCGTGGTGGGGCCCGAGCCCGTGCCGACGGCGCACGCGGCTGCGGCATTCCTCGACGCTCTCACGCATCACGTCGTCCGATGGCGGCCACTCGATGGAGATCGGGTAGCGCTTCACGGCGGTGGGCTGGCCGCGGTATGAGACCTCGAACAATTCGCGATCCACGCGGGCCTCCAGTTGGCGGTCCACCGTGTCGAGGAAATTGTTGCAGTGGAACTGGGTGTGGAAGCCGAGGATGCTGCTGCCGAGCAGCCCGTCGACCAGTTCGGCCCGCCAGGGGCAGATGGCGAACGCCTCGGGGTTCGGCCAGGGAATATGCCAGAAGGTGATGATCGTGGCGCGGGGGAGCAGCTCGCGGATCATGCGCGGCAGGAGCGCGAAGTGGTAGTCCTGCACCAGCACGATGGGGGCATTGGTCCTGGCTTCCTCCTGTACCGCGCGGGCGAACGTGCGGTTCACCGCCGCGTACTGGTTCCAGTCACCGGTGCGGAAGGTCGGGCGCACGTGGGCGATGTGGCACAGCGGCCACAGTCCCTCGTTGGCGAAGCCGTAGTAGTAGCCGGCCTCCTCCTCCTTCGTCAGCCAGACGCGCCTGAGCTGGTAGGCCGGGTGCTCGGGTGGCACCGCCACGCGGTCGTTGCGGTCCACTGTCTGCCTGTCCGCGGAGCCGTCGCCGTGCGCGATCCAGACGCCGGAACAGGCCCGCATCACCGGCTCGAGCGCCGTCACCAGGCCGCTTGCCGGCCGCCGCACCTCCACGGTATCGCCCCGCTGGACGTGTATGTAGGGCTCGCGATTGGACACGACGATGATGTCCTCGCCCTTCAGGTCCTCGCGCAGGATCCGCTTCAGCGCCTCGGGCGACCATGTAATCTGGCTCTCGTCGCGCGGCCGGTATTCCGTCTCCAGATCCCGGATGAGCGTGCGCAGGTCCCGGGCAAGCGGTCGCAGCTCGGGCAGGTTGATCCGCTCGGCCGGCCGCAGCAGGCCTTCCCCGCGCAGCAGCGCCCGCATGCCCTGCACCCAACCGCGCCAGCTCAGCTGCGCGATGATGACGGTGATCATCGAGACGATGGCGCCCAGACCGACGAAGAAGTAGAAGACGTAGCGCTTCGTCTCCTCACTGCGGCGCTGGACGAAGCTCATGTCGTGCACCAGCACCAGCCTGCCGAGGGATTCTCCCTCCGCTTCGATCCCCTGCACCGAGACGTGCAATGGACCCTGCGCGCTCGGCAGCAGGTGCGTCGGTCTCGCCAGGAAGGCATCGAGGGCCTTGCAGTTGAGGTCCGGCGGGAAGGCCTGCGTGGTCACAAGCCGGCCCTGGGCCGCATCGCAAAAGCCGACCGCGTAGAGTCGCTCGTCCTGCGTCATCTTGTTGAAGAATCGCAGGACCTTGGCCTTGGTTCCGCCGAGGACGAGCTCCTGCAGCGGCTCCTGGACGGCGGCGGCGATCAGGGTCGAGCGGATCTCGAGATCCCGCATGAACCACTTGAGCGTGAGCTGGTCCACGAGCGGGACCACGGCGTAGGCGATCGCGGCCAGTGCGAGCGCCAGGGGAACGATGAAGCGAAGCGAGAGTCGCATCACCGTGTCCCGGTTGGCGAGAGAGCCATCACCGGCTCTCGCATCCGGCCGGCGACTCCGTCAGGCGGCAGACTTCCCGGTCGCCCGAGTGTTGCGGATGACGACTTGGCAGACATGGTACTCATTATCCCATTCCCGCTCAAGTGGCGCTCGCGGTTCGTGGAAACCAGGGGGGCCCGGCTCGAGAGCATGAAGTGGAGACACTTCACAGCTAGCCGGCTGACGGGAGCGGGACGCACGCGCCGGGCGCGACGCTCACGCTGACGCGCTCGCCGGGTCGGATACGCGGCGGCGCCGGGCCGGCCACCCGGAGGACGACGTCGCTCTCCTCGATTCGGACCTGGTAGTCCACGCCGTCGCCGAGATAGCTCGCGCGCACCACGGTCCCCGCGAGGACGTTGGCCTCCGGTGCGGCCGGCGCGCCCGGCTGGGCCCGCGGGGCCAGCCCGATCTGGTAAGGCCGGATCGAGACCGCGACAGGCGTGCCGGGCGTCAAATCGGTGGAGGCGACGCGCAGGCGCAGGCGCCCGCGCGCGACGGTGCCGGTCCCGTCGGCGACGCCGTCGATCAGGTTGGTCTTGCCGATGAACTCGGCGACGAAGCGCGTCCGCGGACGCTCGAAGAGATCTTCGGCGGTGCCGACCTGGGCGACACGCCCGTTCTGGAGCACTGCCACGCGGTCCGAGATCACCATGGCCTCCGCCTGGTCGTGGGTGACGTAGAGCGTGGTGATCGCGAACGTCTCGTGCAGGCGCCGGATCTCGAAGCGCATTTCCTCGCGGAGATTCGCGTCCAGGTTGCTGAGCGGTTCGTCCAGCAGCAGGATCTCCGGCTCCACCACGAGTGCCCGCGCGACGGCGACGCGCTGCTGCTGGCCGCCGGACAGCTCGCCGGGATAGCGGGAGCCGTAGCCCTCGAGCTGGACCGCCTTCAGTATCTCCGTCACCCGCCGGTCCCTGTCAGCCTTCGGCGTCCCGGCGAGCCGCAGCCCGTACGCCACGTTCTGATCCACCGTCATGTGGGGCCACAGCGCGTAGCTCTGGAAGATCATCGCCATCCGGCGCCGCTCGGGTGGAATCACCGCCGCCGGCGACGAGAGACAGCGTTCTCCGACCCAGATTTCCCCCGCCTCCGGCTTGAGAAAGCCGGCCACCAGCCGCAGCGTGGTCGTCTTGCCGCAGCCCGACGGCCCGAGGAGCGCCACCAGCTCGCCGGGCTCCACGCGCAGCTCGAGGCCCTCGACGGCGGCGACGTCGCCGTAGCGCTTCGTCAGGCCCTGAATCCTCACCCCGGGCATCGCGGCTACGCCCCGGGACTCGCGGACGGCCTCGACCCGAGAACGTCGCGGCCGAGGAGCGTCTGCATCAGGGCGACGACGGCAAACGTCATCGCCAGCATGAAGAGGCCGAGGACCGCGATGGCGCCGAACTGGCCTTCCTCCTTGAGGTCGAACATCACGACTGACATCACCTTGGTATTGGGCGTGAAGAGAATGATCGAGGCCGAGAGCTCGCGGATGACGCCGATGAAGATGAAGCACCAGGTGGCGATGATACCGCTCTTCGCCAGCGGCGCGGTGATCTCGCGGAGCACCCGCAGCCGCCCCGCCCCCAGGATGCGGCCGGCTTCCTCCAGCTCGGAATGGATGCCGCGGAACGTGGCGTCCGACTGGGAATAGCCGACGGGCATCTCCTTGGTCAGGTAGGCGATGAAGAGGATCCAGAGGGTGCCGTAGAGGAGGAAGGGCGGCCGCGTGTAGGCGATGAAGAGGGCGACGGCGAGGACGGTTCCGGGTATGACGATGGGTGCCAGCGCGAGAAAGGCCAGGAGCTGGTGGCCGACGATGAGCTTGCGGTTCGTGACATAGGCGAGCAGGGCCGCGAGCCCGGCGCCGACGCAGGCCGTGAGGACGCCCAGCTCGAGCGTGTTTACGATGGCGCCCTGCGTGGAGCTGTAGAGAAACGTGAACGACCAGTTCGCCAGCGTGAAGTTCTCCCAGGTCAGCGGCTGGGCCCAGGCGCGCGAGAAGGCGGCCTTGGCGAGGATCCCGTACGGGAGGAACACCGCGCAGCCGAGGACCGCGAGACAGCCGAGGAGCGCGGGGTACCGCCACGCGCCGAGCGGGATCGCCCGGCGCTCTGCGCCCTTGCCGCCTACCGACGCGTAGCCGCGCCGGCCCAGGAGCCTTTTCTGGACGAGCAGCAGGAGCGCCGTGGCCAGGAGCAGCGGCACGGAGAAGGCGGCGGCCATCTCGACCTTGGGCGGGTAGTGGAAGAGCGCCCAGATCTGCGTCGTGATCGTGTGAAAGCCGGCCGGCAGTGCGAGGATGGCGGGGGAGCCGAAGAGCGCCAGCGCCTGCAGGACGGAGAGGATGAAGCCGCTCAGGATGGCGGGCGCGACCATCGGCAGGGTGACGGTCAGGGCCACCCGGAAGCGGCTGGCGCCGAGGATGGACGCGGCCTCCTCGAGATCGGACGCGATCAGCGCGAGGGTATTGGCGATCATGATGTAGACGTAGGGGAAGGTGTAGATCGCCACCACGAAGATCAGCCCCGGCATCGTGAAGATGTTGAACAGCGGATCGTCCGCGCCGGTGAGGCCGCGGTAGAGCTTGTTGAGGTAGCCGGCGTTCGGGCCGGCGAGCATGACCCACGCGAAGGCGCCGAGGAAGGGCGGTGTCACGAAGGACGCCATGATGAGGCTCCGGATCGCGCGGGAGCAGGGCAGGTCGGTGCGGGCGGAGAGCCACGCGATGGGCGCGCCGATGGCGACCGACATGAGCCCCGACCAGAACGCCAGCACCACGGTGTTCCAGAGCGCCTTCTGGAGCTGGGGATCGGCGAACACGCGGGCGTAGTGGGCGAGCGTGACGCCGTGCTCGGCGCTCACGCTCATGTAGCCGAGCCAGGCCAGCGGGAGGAGGATCAGTAGAGCGAGCGCGGCTGCCGCCAGAACCCACACGGGAGCGGACCGATCGAGCCCGTCGAGCCGCGAGAGATGAGGCCGGGCCACCGCCTCGCCCGCCATGATTGCGGATCAGGCTCCGAAGAACTCTACGAAGCGCGTCTTGATCTCCTCGTTGCGCTTCTCCATCTCCTCCGGGTCCACCCGAAGCAGGTTCAGCTCGGAGAGCTTCGGCCGGTCGGGCGGGTACTTCACGTCGGGGTGCCCCGTGTAGAGTCCCTCACTGTCCGCAAGCACCTGCTGAAGGTCGCGGCTGAAGATGAAGTCGGTGAAGAGCCGGGCCGCGTTCGGGTGCGGCGCGAAGCTGGTGATGGCGCTCGGCGAGACGACGAGCGGGACGCCTTCCTTCGGGAACACGATCTCGACCGGGTTGCCCTTCTTCTTGGCCTGGTAGAACGTGTAGTCGCCGCCGTCGACCGCGATGGGCCGCTCGCCCGAGGCGACGACGCCGGAGGGATCCACCGCCGACTGGACCAGCATGGGCTTGTTCTGGGCGAGCTGCTTGAAGTAGTCCCAGCCGTGGAGATGCACCAGCGCCAGCACGTGGGTCGCGATCACGCCGCTGTACCCCGGGTGTGCCGTCACGAGCTTGCCCTTCCACTTCGGGTCGAGCAGGTCCTTCCAGGTGCGCGGCGCATCCGCGGCCGGAACGATCTTCGAGTTGTAGGCGATGACATTCACGGTGGCGCGGAGCGCGTAGTGATAGCCGTCCTTGTCCTTGAAGGCGGCCGGGAAGCGATCGGCGCCGGCCGGCGCGTACTTTATCAGGAGCTTCTTGTTCTTCAGGAGCACGTAGTGGCCGGCGTCGGAGGTGTGGACCACGTCGGCGATCTTGATGTTGGCCTGGAGCTCCTGCATGACGCGCTGGAGGATCCGCTCGGAGCCGGTCCGGTGGACTTCGACCTTGATCCCGGGATACGCGGCCTCGAAGAGCTTGGCGACCTTCTCGGAGCTGGACAAGGCGAGGGAGGTGTACCAGACGACCTTGCCTTCCTTCTTCGCCGCCTCGAGGCGCGCGTCCTGCGCGGGCGCTGAGGTGGCGGAGAGGAGCAGGGCGAGCACGGTCAGGCTTGTCGCGAGGCGAAGGCGTGTCATGGCGTCTCCCTCCTGGCCTGCCCTATTCACGATCGCGTGTTCCGCGTCCTATGCGCCCCTCACCCTGTCCCTCTCCCCCTCCGGGGGCGAGGGGATCGAAACGGCTCCCTCTCCCTCTTCGATCAAGAGGGTCGGGGTGAGAGTGGCGCGTGTGTTCACGCATAATCCGGGCTAGGCGGTCAGAGAATCCGTCAAGGCGGTGATGTGCTCCTGCGCCGCGAGCGCTCCCACGATCTTGACGACGCGAGCTGACTGTTCCGCTGGTACGGCGCGGGCGGCATTGCCGAGGAACTTCGCCTCGACTTCTTCGCGTGTCAGGGGGAAGTCGGGCCCGCAGCGCGGGTGATCCTGGCGCGCCTCGAGGAGGCGGCCGTCGCGCAGGCGAACGGCGACGTGCCCGACAAACTGGCGCGGGTAGTCGAGGGCGAGCGAGGTTGCCTTTGCGGCCACCGGCGGCGGCACCTGATCGAGCCCCAGGCCGAGGGCGAAGCGCGCGTAGCGCCGGGCAACCGAAAGACGCGGCACGTGCGGAAGATTACCACGGGAGTCAATCTGACCCCGATCCGGCAGGAGGAATCCGAGCCGCGCTCTGGCAGGCTCGGCTCGGGATGGGAGGGGCCTTATCCGCGCTGTGACGAGGGGAAGAGCTGAGAACAAGCGGGTGAATATTGCCGGGACGTCGGGGACGCCGGTGAGCCGGGCGGCGGCCTCAGGATCGGCCAGGGCCGGGGGCGGACGACGGGAAAGGCGCCTGCGCCTCGAGCCGCTCCAGCAGCGCCTGCACGTGGACCGAGAAGGCTTGACGGCGGTGCGCGGTGACGGGCGAGCCGGGGATGAACTTCTCGCTCAGCGGATTCACGAGCACACCGCTCTTTCGCACGCGGTAGTCGAGGTGCGGCCCGGTGGAGAGGCCGGTGGTGCCGACCCGGCCGATGACCTGGCGCTGGCGCACCCGCTCTCCCCGGCGGACGTCCATCCTGGACAGGTGGTTGTACATCGTTTCGTAGCCGCGCGCGTGACGGAGCGTGATGGTGAGACCGAAGCCGCCATCCCTTCCCGCCCGGGTCACAACGCCGTCGGCCACCGCGCGGACCGGCGTGCCGACCGGCGCCCCGTAGTCCACCGCGAGGTGCGGCCGCAGCCCACCCAGGATCGGATGACGGCGCGCATGGGAGAAGCCGGAGGTGATGCGGGTGAAGTCGAGCGGGGCGCGCAGGAACATCTTCCGCACCGAGCGCCCGGAAGCGTCGTAGTACTTCCGTCGCCCGCCGCTGCCCTCGAATGCCACGCTCGTGAGCAGCGAGCGGCCGGTACTCGAGTACTGCGCGATCAGGATGTCGCCGTAGCCCAGGAGCGTGTCGCCGACGTAGCGCTTCTCCACGAGGAAGCGGAAGCGATCACCCGGCAGCGAGTCGGCCGCGAAGTCGAAGTCCCACTCGAAGAGGGTGACGAGCCGCGCGGTGAGGCCGGCCGCCTCGCCGAGACGCTCGATACTGGCGAAGAGCGAGTCGCGCAGCTCGCCGGCGAGCGCCACCACGCGCGTGTCCACGTCCGCGCGGACCGCGGTGACCGTCCAGCGATGGTCGCTGGGCCGGATCTCGTAGCGCTCCGCGGGGGAGCGCACGTACACGACCTCCGCGGGCCGTCCCTCCGGCCCCGGCACGACCGTCAGCTGCTCGCCCGGCGCGAGGCGGCGCATGTTGACGCTGCTCCGGAGGGCTGCGACGATGGTGGCGCCCTCGGCCCGGTCGACGCCGGCGCGGCGGAGCGCGGTCTCCAGGGTCTCGCGGCGCTTCAGCACGATCTCGATGGGGGCCGGGCTCTGGTCCTGGGCCGCGGGCTCGGGCGCCTGGCCGATGTCGGGTCGCGCGCGGGGCGGCTCGGGCGGGCGCGTGTGGACGGCGACCCCGACCACGCCAAGGGCGAGCAGGACGGCGACGGCGACGAGGCAGTAGGAGCGCTTCATGACAGTTCGGATAGGATACCGCGAGAGCGCGACGAACCCAACCTAAACGGCCACGGGCCGAGCGAAGGCGCCGGCGGCGCGACCTTCGCCGATCCCGAGGAGAGGATCACTCGCGGAGAGCGCCGGCGAGGAGGCCGCGCACCAGGTAGCGCTGGAAGCCGACCACGATGAGGATGGGCGGTAGGCTCGCGAGGAGCGAGGCGGCCGCGATGTCGCCCCAGGGCACTTCGAACACCCCGGGGAAGAGCGCAAGGGCCACCGGCACCGTGCGGCTGGCCTCGGTGGCGGTGAGGCTGTAGGCGAACAGGAACTCGTTCCAGGAAAAAAGGAAGGCCAGCAGGGCCGCGGAGGCCATGCCCGGCGCGACCAGCGGCAGCACCACCCAGCGCAGCGTGGCCAGCCGGCCCGCGCCGTCCACCACCGCCGCTTCCTCGAGCGCGCGCGGGATCTCGCGGATGAAGCCCGCCAGCAGCCAGATCACGAGCGGCAGCGTGAACGAGCCGTTGGCCAGGATCAGCGCGAGCCAGGTGTCGCGCAGGCCCAGGGCGCGCATCAGCAGATAGAGCGGGCTCACGGTGGCGATCTGGGGGAACGCCGTGGCCGCGATCATGCCGAGCAGGATGACGCTGCGACCGCGCACCGGCAGCCGCGCCAGCGCGTAGGCCGCGAGCGCGCCGAGCCCCACCGCGAGGAGCGTGCTCAGCAGCGCGATGCCCAGGCTGTTGACGAGCGCCCGCGGCATGAGGCTCTGACGGAAGACCACGTCGTAATGGGCGAGCGTGAGGCGGCTCGGCCAGAGATGCGTCAGCGGCAGCAGCTCGGTGTCGGGCCGCAGCGAGGTCATCGCCAGCCAGAAGAACGGGGCGGCGTACACCGCGAGCGCGAGCAGCACGAGCCCATCGCGCGCCCGGCCGGCTCTCACGCCGTCTGATCCTGTCGGTTGATCACCCACAGGTAGGCCACCGCCACCACCATGACGAAGGCGAACACGACCACCCCGATGGCCGAGCCGAATCCGATCTGCAGCGTTTGGAACAGGGTCCGATAGGCGTACACGGTGAGCGTCTCGGTTGCGCCCGCCGGTCCGCCGCCCGTCAGCACGAACATGATGTCGAAGGCGCGCAGGGCGTCCAGCGTGCGGAAGAGCAGCGCCACGAGGAGGATCGGGCGCACCAGCGGCCAGGTGATGCGCGTGAAGGCCTGCAGGCCCGCCGCGCCGTCCACCTGCGCGGCCTCGTAGAGATCGGCCGGGATCGTCAGCAGGCGCGCGAAGCAGAGCAACGTCACGAACGGCGTGGCGCGCCAGACGTCGGCCGCGATCAAGGCGGGCAGCGCCAGGTCGGGGTCCCCGAGCCAGTTGATGGTCCGGCCGCCCGCCAGGAAATTCACGAGCCCGCCCGCCGGATGGTAGAGCCACTCGAACATCTTGGCGGTCACCACCGAGGGCAGTGCCCAGGCCAGCAGCAGGAGCGCCAGGGCCATGCGGCGGCCGCGGTGCTGGCCCCGCAGCCCGAGCGCCAGGGCGAGCCCCAGCGCGCACTCGAGCGCCACCGAGCACGCCGTGAAGACACCGGTGACCCACGCCGCGTTCCAGAAGCGGGTGTCGACGGCGAGGAACGCATAGTGCTCGAGGCCGGCCCAGCGCGAGATCGAGAACACCGGCACGCGGTACTGGAGCGAGAGCCACAGCACCCACAGCGCCGGGTACACGGTGAGGCCGCCGAGCACGGCGAGCGCGGGCGCGAGGAGGATCCAGGCGAGGCGGCGGTCGGTCACGGGGTGATGGCCCGCAGCAGGTGCTCGACCTGGGCGGCGCCGTCGCGGATGGCCCCGTCGGGTGACTTGCGCCCCACGAGCACCGCGGAGAACTCGGGCTGCAGCGTGGTGGAGAGCATGAGGTAGTAGGGCGTGATCGGGCGCGGGTGCCCCTTCTCCATCAGCCCGAGCAGGGCGGGCAGGCTCGGATCGCGCGCGACCAGGGCCGCGTCCTGGTAGAGGCTCGGCCGCGAGGGCCGGAGCGCCGCGCCCTCGGTCATCGCGCGCTGCGCGGCCTCGCTCGTGAGAAAGCGCGCCAGATCGACCGCGAGCGCCTGGTGCCGCGTGCGCGCGCTGACCGCGAGGTGGGCGCCGCCGGTGGAGGCGGCGCCCACCGGGCCGTGACGCAGCCGCGGCAGCGGCGCCACGCCGACCTTGCCGCGCACGCGCGAGTCCGGCAGCTCGAAGAGGTCGAGCGCGTAGGGCCAGTTCCGCAGGAAGATGGCTCGCCCGTCACCGAAGGGCCGCCGGGTCAGCTCCTCGTCGGCCGCGGTCACCCAAGCCGGGCTCACCCCGCTCTCGATGAGCCCGCGCAGGAACGCGAGCGACTCCCGCGCGCGCTCCCGATCGGGGAACGGCCGGCCCACGTCGTCGAGCAGCCGTGCGCCGTTGGCCCACAAGGCCTCCAGCACGTTGACCATGCCGCCTTCGTATTGCTTGCCCTGCCACAGATAGCCGTCGAGCCGCGGATCACCCTCGCCCGAGCGGATGCGGCGGACCTGCGCGGCCAGGGCCTCGTAGGTCTCGGGCGGCGTAAAGCCGTACTTGGCGAGGAGATCGCGCCGGTAGTAGAGGAGGCCCACGTTCATGATCCACGGCAGCGCCCAGAGACGACCGCTCTGCACCGCGGGCTCGATCGCGGCGGGGAAGTGCGCGTCGCGCTCCGCCGCGGGCACGAACGGGGTGAGGTCCAGGATCCAGCCCGCTCGCGCGAACTCCGGCACCCAGATCACGTCGAGCATCATGACGTCGAAGGGCGGGCTGCCCCCCTCGAGGTTGATCACGTAGAACTGGTGCTGCTCGTCCGAGCTCCACGTCAGCGCCTCGCTCTGCACGCGCACGCCCGGGTGCCGGGCCTCGAAGCGCTGGAGCAGATCCGGCAGCGGATCGGCCGGCCCCAGGATCTTGGCGTGCTTGAAGACCAGCGTCACCGGCGCGCCGCTGCCCGCGCGCTCGCCGCAGCCGCCCACGATCAGCATGAGCAGGAGGAGCGGCACGAGCAGGACGGCGCGCGCCGGGCGGCGAGCCATGAAGGCGGCGCCCGGGCGGGCTAGCCCCCGCCCAGCAGATCGCGCAGGGTCCAGCCTTCGTTCTTGAACCAATCGAAGTGAGTGCCCATCGAGGGCTGGCCGGCCCGCAGCACTTCCCGGAGTCGATTCCGTCGCATGCGCCGAGTCTAGAGGGGCAGGCATGCCCCGTCAATCACCGCGTCGGGCGCGGTTGAAGGCAACAAGGGCACTGCATGATTGCAAGGCCTTGCAATCCGACATCCGTGCACGTATGGTCGAGCCTCCCATGAGGATCTCCACGTGAAAGTCGCTACTTGGCGCGGCGAGAGCCGCTTCACGATCGACGAGGCTCCCGATCCCGTGGCCGGGCCGGGGCAGGTCGTGGTGGCGGTCCACGCCGCCGGCATCTGCGGCACCGACATCCACGCCACGCAGGGGCGCTTCCCGTGGACGCCGCCCCTGGTGCTGGGTCACGAGTACAGCGGTGTCGTGCGCGAGGTGGGCCGCGGCGCGAGCCGGCGCCTGCTCGGGCGCGCGGTCGCGTGCCAGCCGTCCTTCGGGTGCGGGGAGTGCGCCGCGTGCGAGGCCGGTCGCATCTCCCAGTGTCCGCGCGCCGTTCGCGTGGGAGGCTTCGCCGAGCGTGTCGCGCTGCCGGCGACCTGCGTGCACCCGCTGCCGCGCGGCCTCGATGCGACCACGGCCGCCTTGACCGAGCCCGCCGCCTGTTGCCTGGCGGGGCTCGAGACGTTCGCCATGCCGCGCGGGGCGACGGTGCTCGTCATCGGCGGCGGCATCATGGGGCTTCTCACGATGGCGCTCGCCCGACGCCGTGGCGCCAGGCGCCTGATCCTCTCCGATCCGATCGAGGAGCGCCGCCGGATCGCCCGTCGCCTTGGCGCCCACGTCGTCATCGACCCGTCGCGGGCGAGTCTCCGCGATCGCGTGATGGCGTTGACGCGGGGCCGCGGCGCGGACGTCGTCTGCGAGGCCGTCGGCAAGCCGGAGCTGGTCGCCGAAGCGATCGCGCTCACCCGCATGACCGGGTACCTCCAGCTCGTGGGCGTGAATCCGAAGGGAAGCCTGCTGCCGCTCGATCTGTGGGACGTGCACTACCGCGAGCTCAGGATCGGCGGCGCGTTCGGTCGCGGCACGGCATTCCGGCGTGCCCTCGCGCTGATGCCGAAGCTCGGCGTCAAGCGGCTCGTCACCGCACGCTTCCCGCTGGAGCGGATCGGCGACGCCTTCGCCCACGCCGCGGCCGGCCACGGCGCCAAGACCGTCATCGCGCCGTAGCGAGACGGGGCCACCTTTGTGTCGCCTACGCTCTCGTTGAAAGGTGGGCAGGCGGCGATCCCTGTTCGGATGATCGACGAGGTCGGGCTCCTTGGGCCAGGGGATGCAGGACGTCGATCGCCCAGGTCAGATCCAGCCGTTCCCCGAGCCAACCAGGACACGCCGTGCGCCCATTTAGGCGAAGACCGTTCGAGTCGTGAGAAGCGCGGAGCGCCTCGACGGAATCCCCGGGCACGGCGGCAGGCGGCGGCACCTCGGGCAGCGCGCGGCCGTCCGGCCGCCGGAATCGGAGCGCGCCCTCGGGCCCGCGCGCGACCTGAAATCCCTCCTCGTGGACGGCGCGGTGATGCCGGCGGCAGAGGAGCGCCAGGTTCGAGAGCGTTGTGGGCCCTCCCTGGGCCCAGTGACGGATGTGATGGCCCTGTCCGAAACGGACGCCACAGCCCGGGAAGCGGCAGCCCCGGTCCCGATGCTGGAGCACGCGCCGCAAGGCAGGGGGAATCGTCCGGGTCCGGGCCCCGATCTCGACCACGCGGCCGGCCTCATCATGGCGCATCACCACCCGGCTCGCGTCACAGGCCAGGCGCCGGGACGTTTCCGAGGAAACGCGCGCGCCGTCTTCCAGGACCGACTGCCCCGGCTGCTCCGGGTCGGCCAGCACGGGGGCGTCGACGTGGACCACCACCTGGTAGCGCTCCCCCGGGGCGCCAGGATCGAGTCCGTGATGAAGCGCCGTCTCCGCCAGGAGCGCCAGGGCATCGGCCTGCCGCTGGGCCAGGGAGGGCGTTTCCTCAGAAGCGTTTCCGCGCCCGTCCGCCCCCTCCGGCACCCGGGCCCGCTGGTACAGGACCTCCCGCGCTTCGGCCAGCGCCTGCACGAGCAGCGCCCCCACCTCCGGCTCGAGCCGCCCCCGGACGACCACCATGCCGTCCTCGTCCTGGTAGACGCGGAGCGCCCGGCTCGCGTGGCGCCGCGCGCTCTCCCGCGCCTCGGCCCGCCGGTCCACCCGTCGCCAGCCGCGCACGATCCGCTCGACGTGAGCCGCCGTGCCCACCCGCCCTACTGCCAAGGGGCGCACTTCGGTCTCCGGCGTGGCCACGCGGCTCAGCGCGCGGACCTTGGCGTACGACAACTCCCCGTGGGCAAGGGCCTGGGCGAGGAGTGGCAGCGTCTCGAGGGCGCGCGCGACCCGGACCCGTTCACGGGCCGCGCCCAGATCAAGCCCCACCCGCCAGGAGAGCCAGGCGGCGCAGGAGCGAAAGCCCGTGTTCCATCCCCCGCGCGCGTCGAACTCGCGGATCAGGGCGAGGAGGCGCGCGGTGGCGGCGTCGAGGTGCGCGGATAGCTCGGCGATCTCGTCGCCCAGTCGGTCGAGCTCAGATGGCGGATGGATCTGCATGGCGAGCCCTCCTTCTTAATCTTAATGAGGCGACTCTACACCCCGGTTTTCGAGCTGCCGGAAAGCGCCGGGGACGGGCGATCCGAGGACGTGAAAGCATTTCTGATTGGCACGCGCCCGATCGCGTACCGGTGGGCGCGAGCGTGTGCCTGGGCCTGCGATTGCCGAGGGCCGCCGCCGACTGACCGAATCACCCGGCAGAGTCTGTCAAGCAGAAAAACGCGGGATGCCGAATTCCGGTGTATCCCGAGTTCCTGGAGAAGCCGGCCGCGCTGATGCCGCGGCCCGAGGTGCACTTGCTCCTCTACCACGGAGTCCTGGCGCCGCATGCTCGCTTGGGCAGGTAGATCGTGAGCGTTGGCGGGGCGGCGGTGAGCGAGGAAGCGGCCGCGCGCCGGGACCGGGTTTGACCGGGCTGTCGCACTCTGGCAGGATCGGCGCGATGTTGACCCGGATCGATCACGTCATGATCGGCGTCCCCAGCCTGGAGCAGGGCATCGATGCCTACACCCGCATCGGGTTCAACATCTATCCGGGCGGCGCCCACCCGGGCAGGGGGACGCACAACGCCATCGCCTTTCACGGCGAGGACTACCTGGAGCTGATCGGCGTGAGCGATCGGGACGAGTACCTGGCGGCGAGGGCGGCCGGCGGCGGTGTGGGCCCCTCGCTCCTGGATTTTCTGTCTCGCGGCGGGGGATGTCGCTATGTCGTCGTGCAGAGTGACGACCTGGCGGCCGACGTGGGTGCGATGCGACAGCGCGGTGTCGACGTGAGCGATCCTGCTCCGGGCGCGCGTCGGACTCCGGCCGGACAGGATCTGCGGTGGAAGATGGCCACGCTCGGCCAGCGGAACCCGCTTCCCGTGCTCTTTATCCAGCATTTGACTCCACTCGCCGAGCGGCGCGCCCAGGTGCCGAGGGCAGGTCAGCATCCCAACGGCGTGCTTCGTGCGGACCGCGTGTACATCGCCGTCCCGGACGTTGCCGCGTCGGCCAAGAGCTACAGCCGCGTGCTCGGCTTGCCTGTGCCTCCCATCCAGCGAGGCGCGGTCATCAAGGCCGACATGGCCGTGTTCGATCTCGGGCCGACGGGCCTGACAGTGGCGCAGCCCGCCGAGCCCGGTCCCGCCGCCGAGGCGCTTGAGCGCCGCGGGCCGGGGCCGTTCCAGGTGCTGTACCGCACCGGCAGCATGGACGCCGCCGCCCGCTGGATGACCGACCACGGCGTGCCGCCTCCCGTCCGCGGCATCCGCAACACCGGCGAGCAGGCCATGCTGGTGGGACCGGGGCATGCGTGCGGCGCCTACATCGGCTTCGTCGGGCCGGAATCGTGACCGTGGCGGTCGCGTGGGCGGACCAGCCCGGAGCGTCCCCGCCGCGGGCCCTCGAGCGGCAGTCTAGCGGACCGTCAGGGATGTCAGTGTGGCGCGGCGCGGGGCGTGCCCCTTGTCCGGCTGGATCACGACGCGGACATGGGTGATCCGCTCCGCAGGGACGGACCATTCCTCGCGTTCGAACGTGGTCCCGGGGCTGAAGTTGAATTCCTGACGGATCCGCTCCTGGTAGGTCCGGCCGCCGTCCTCCGACAGCGAGATGGTGAGCACGTTCGTCCTGGTCGCGCTGGGCTCCTCCGCTTCGATGCCGATCGCGCGGATCGACTGCGGCGCGTCGAACGCGAGGACCAGCGTCTGCTCTCCATCGGCGCCCGCGATCCACCGCGTGCCGCCGGGGCCCCCTGAGGCGTCGAAGAGATGATCGACGGGATGCGCCGGCGCTTCGGACGTCACGAGGACCGTAGCCAGCGCGGCGATGTCCTTGACATCGGCCCTGGGCGCTCCGGCGGCGGATGGATCACTGAGGATCAGTTTTCGCAGCATGACATGTCCTCCTCCGCGGGTCTCGCCCGAGCTCCGGTCACCCCAACAGGCGCGAGATCCCGGCCAGCGGTATTGAGACCCAGTCCGGGCGGTTGTTGAGCTCGTAGCGGAGCTCGTAGCAGGCTTTCTCGAGCTCGAAGGCCGCGCAGACCCGCCGCACCGCCTCCGGGGATCGCGGCAGGAGGCGCTCCGGGCTCTTGCCGGCGGCCATCATGTAGCCGCTGAGAAAGGCGCGGGAGGCCAGCCGCTTCCAGACCTCGAGGGCGGCCCGAAGCCGGGCGCGCCCGGCTTCGGGCCGGGCGGCGAGCGCGGCGTGGACGACATAGTCGAACGAGCGCAGCATGCCCGCTACGTCCCGCAGCGGACACTGCTTGGCGCGGCGCTCGTCGACGGACCGCGCCGGCTCGCCTTCGAAATCGATCACGACGAAGCTCTCGGCCGTCCTGAGCACCTGGCCCAGGTGGTAGTCGCCGTGACAGCGGATCTTGTGCGCGGTGCCATCGGCGAGCAGGACGAGGTCATCGACGGCCCGCTCGATCCGCGGGCGCGCGTCGAGGAATGGCTCGAGCGCCGCCCGGTCGGCGGGCGGCATTCGCGCGGAGGCGACCGCGATCTCGGCCGTCAGCCGATCGAGGTCCCGGGCCAGGGCGCGGCGCCAACGTCCCACGTCCTCGCCGGTGATGGGCTCGGGACGAAAACCCGGCGGTCCTGGGTCCGAGGCGAGCGCCGCGTGGAGCCGTCCGGTCACCGCTCCCAGCTCGTGGCACTCGGCCAGCGCCTCGACGCCGAGCGCGGCCACGTGCTCCTCGACGTCGCCTGGACTGTCTGTCGCGGCGAGCCGCTCGCACAGGTCGCCGAGCCGCGCCAGCATATGCGTCCACCCATCGCCCGTATTGGCCACGAATTGCTGGAGCAGCGCCACGGTGGCCGTGTCGCCCTGGCCGGCATATTCCGCCCAGCCGGCCAGCCGGGGTACGTGAACGAAGCCTGGGCGATCCGCGAGGAAGCGCAGCATCTCGAAGTCCGGGTTGATGCCGGACTCCGGCCGTCTGATGGACTTGAGGATCAAGCGTCGGTCGAAGAAGATCGAGGTGTTGCTCTGCTCGCCCGAGTGTGGCGTGCCCGGCACGCGGTCAAGCCCGTTCCACGAGACGTGATCCCACGGCTCCGCAGGCGCGCAGCGAAAGCTCCCGCACGCCGATGCGAAGGCGCGCCGCGACTTGATGGCGTCGAGCAGACTCGTCCCGAAGTTCGGGTGCCAGTGCGCGTCGAAGAGGGTGAGGCCGCCGAACGGGCCGATCGTCCGCGCCGGATCGGCCGGCGCCTGGCCGAGCGCGACCGGGACGAAGTAGCGGGTCTCGTCAGCGCGGATCAGCAGCAGGACGAGCGGCGGATCCTCGCGGAGCGCGGACCAGTCTTCCATGCGCGCCGTCCGCAGACCGCGGGCCTTGCCCGCGAACCAGCGCTGCCGCTCGATGAAGGCGCGGAGCGCCGGCGCGCCTGCCTCCGAGAGATGCCGGACGACCGCTGCCGCGTCAGAGCGGGGTGTTCTCGATGCCATAGAAGGGCTGGTCGGTCAGCGGCGGCTGGAGCCGGAACCAGTAGTAGCCATAGGGCCCGAGGGTGATGACGTAGGGCTGAGCCCCGATCGTCGGGAAGCGGCTTTCCCCCAGCATCTCGATTGGCGTGTGGCCGGCCCAGGCGCGCAGGTCGAGCTCGATGGGCTGCGCCGCGCTCGAGAGGTTGTGCACCGCCAGCACGGTCTCCCCCTCGTGGGACCGGACGTGGGCCACCACGCTTTCATTGACGGGGCGCAGGAAGCGCAGCGTGCCGCGACCGAAGACGCGCGTCTTCTTGCGCACCGCGATGATCCGCTTCATCCACTTGAGCAGCGAGGTGGGCGTCCGGAGCTGAGCCTCGATGTTGATGGCCTGGTAGCCGTACACGGGATCCACGATCAGCGGAAGGAAGAGGCGCGCGGCGTCGGCCCGGGAGAAGCCGGCGTTGCGGTCGCCGGTCCACTGCATGGGCGTGCGGACGCCGTTGCGATCGCCGAGGTAGATGTTGTCGCCCATGCCGAGCTCGTCGCCGTAGTAGAGGATCGGGCTCCCGGGCAGGGTGAAGAGCAGGGCCGTGAGCAGCTCGATCTTGCGCCGGTCGTTGTCGAGCAGCGGGGCGAGACGCCGCCGGATCCCGACGTTCAGCCGCATCTGCGGGTCCTCGCCGTAGGCGTAGTAGAGATGCCGGCGCTCGTCCTCGCTCACCATCTCGAGCGTGAGCTCGTCGTGGTTGCGGAGGAAGAGACACCACTGGCAGGCCGGCGGGATCTCCGGGGTGTGCAGGAAGATGTCGGTGACGGGCCGGCGGTCGGCGTGGCGGACGGCGAGGAAGACGCGCGGCATGAGGGGGAAGTGGAAGGCCATGTGGAATTCGTCGCCGTCGCCGAAATAGGCGCGCACGTCCGTCGGCCACTGGTTCGCCTCGGCCAGCAGGACCCGCCCTTCATAATGGGCATCCACCCAGGCGCGGACCTCCTTGAGGTAGGCGTGTGTCTCCGGCAGGTTCTCGCAGCTCGACCCCGCCCGCTCGTAGAGATAGGGCACGGCATCGCACCGGAAGCCGTCGAGGCCCTTGTCGAGCCAGAAGGCCATGATGCCGAGCATCTCCGCCCGGACGGCGGGATTGTCATAGTTCAAATCGGGCTGGTGGTGGAAGAAGCGATGCCAGTAGTAGGCCTTGGCGACCGGATCCCAGGACCAGTTCGACAACTCTGCGTCAACGAAGATAATGCGCGCGTCGCTGTAACCCTGATCGGTGTCGCTCCACACGTAGTAGTCGCGGAACGGCGACTCGGGGGAGCGGCGCGCCGCCTGGAACCAGGCGTGCTGGTCGGAGGTGTGGTTCATCACGAGATCGGCGATCACGCGCAGGCCCCGGGCGTGGGCGGCTTCGAGGAATGTCTCGAAGTCCGCCATCGTGCCGTAATCGGGATGGATCGCCCGGTAGTCGCTGACGTCGTACCCGTCGTCGCGGAGCGGTGACTTGAAGAACGGCAGCAGCCACAGACAGTCGACGCCCAGCTCCTTGAGGTAGTCGAGCTGGCTCGTCAGGCCGGTGAAGTCGCCGATCCCGTCGTCGTTGCCGTCCTTGAAGGCGCGGACGTGCAGCTCGTAGAAGATCGCGTCCTTGTGCCAGAGCCCGTCGCCAGCTGTCATGATGCCCCTAGATGAAGTACTGGAAATCGTGCTCCCGGCGCCGCCACCGCTCGATCCGGTAGATGCGGGCGGGGGAGACCTGGGGATCGAGCGTCACCGTCTGCCGCGCCCCCCGGCCGAGCGCGCGGCTGCCTGTGAGCAGCTCGCGCATCTCGTACGTCTCATCCGCCGCGAAGCCCAGTTCGTCCAGCGGGAGGTGCAGCGTCGCCTCGTGGGCCGCGAAGGGATCCAGGTTCACCGCCATCAGGACCACATTATCGCGGGTCTCGGTCATCCTGCCGTAGAAGAGCACGTGCGCGCTGTCGGCCTGGTGGAAACGGAGGTTCCGGCTGGCCTGCAGCGCCGGGTTCTCGCGCCGGATCCGGTTCAGCCGGGCCACGTAATCCTTGATGTGGCCGGGCCGGTCCCAGTCGCGCACGCGGATCTGGTACTTCTCCGAGTCCAGGTACTCCTCGGTCCCGGGCATGGGCGCGGCCTCGCAGAGCTCGAAGCCGCTGTAGATGCCCCAGAGTGGGGAGAGGGTCGCGGCCAGAGCGGCCCGCATCTTGAAGGCGGGGGGCCCGCCGCGCTGCAGGATCTCGGGCAGGATATCAGGCGTGTTGCAGAAGAGATTGCCGCGGAAGTACTCGGCCATCTCCGACCGCGTCAGCTCCTCGAAATACTCGGTCAGCTCTTCCTTGAAGTTGCGCCAGGTGAAGTATGTGTACGACTGGCTGAAGCCCGCCTTGGCCAGGGCCTTCATCACCTTGGGCCGGGTGAACGCCTCCGAGAGGAAGATGACGTCGGGGTGGCCGTCCTGGACTTCGCGGATGAGCCACTCCCAGAACTCCAGCGGCTTGGTGTGCGGGTTGTCCACCCGGAAGATGCGCACGCCCTGGTCAACCCAGAAGAGCACCACGCGCAGCAGCTCGTCCCAGAGCGATTCCCAGGCCTCGCACGAGAAATTGACCGGGTAGATGTCCTGGTACTTCTTCGGAGGGTTCTCGGCGTACTTGAGCGTGCCGTCGGGACGCCGGTAGAACCACTCCGGATGCTCGCGCACCCAGGGATGGTCGGGTGAGCACTGGATGGCCAGATCGATAGCGATCTCGATGCCGAGCCCATGCGCGGCCTGGAGGAGGCGCCTGAAGTCGTCGAGCGTGCCGAGCTCCGGATGGACCGCGGTGTGCCCGCCCTCGGGCCCGCCGATGGCCCACGGGCTTCCCGGATCCGTGGGCCCAGCCTCCAGCGCATTGTTCGGCCCTTTGCGGTGAGTCCGGCCGATCGGGTGAATGGGCGGCAGGTACACGACGTCGAAACCCAGGTCCTTGATGTCCGGGAGGCGCCGGATGCAGTCGGCGAAAGTGCCGTGCCTGCCGGGGACCAGCCCCTGGGAGCGGGGGAAGAGCTCGTACCAGGCGCCCCTGCACCCGCGCGCGCGGTCGACGACGACCTCGAGCTCGCGGTCATAGCGGGCGCGGTCGTTGCGCTCCTGCGCCCGCGAGACGACCCGACGGAGCGCGGGGTCGAGAAGCAGGTCGAGGCGGGCCTGCTGGCCGGAGGCGGCATCGTAGCGCTCGAGGGCGAGGCGGAGCGCCTCCGCCCCTTCCGCCGCGGCATGCGCCGCGGCCCGGCGGACCAGATCACGTCCCTCCAGCAGCTCGCTCACGAGATCGGTCTGCCCGGCGGCCGCGCGGCGCTCCATCTCCTCCACCCAGGAGCCGAAGACATTCGTCCACGCCTCGATGGTGACGGCGTAACGCGTGTTGCGCTCGAGACGGAATTGCCCCGACCATCGATCATTGCCGACAGGGCGCATGGGCGTCTCGCTCCAGCTCGACTCGTCCCTGGCGCGGTACATGATCATCGCGTCGAGGAGATCGTGGCCCTCCTTGAAGATGTCGGCGGAGACCTCGAGACGATCGCCGACCTCGCGCTTGCAGGGATACCGCCCGTCGTCTACCGCCGGCTGAACGCGCTCAATCAGGATGGGACGAATCCGTTGCTTCTTCACGGGCTGGGGCCTCATCGCCAGCGGTCCACCAGGTAGGGCTTCCACTCCTCGAAGACCTGGCACAATCGCTCGGTCACCTTTGCCACCGCGGCCGGTGGCTGGTTGCGCGTCTCGTAGACCACGGACGCCACGCGGCCCAGGTAGAGCGGGGCGAGCGATTGGGCGATGTGGCTCCGGTACACGACCCGCGCGCGATACGCGAGAAGGAAATCATACACGACGCGAGCCCAGAGGCTGTCGGGGAACCGGAACTCGCCGGTGGCATACTCGCCGAGTGCCAGCATGTCGCTCAGGGTCTCCGGCGCCAGGATGCGCTCCCAGACCGGATAGAGGTCCCGAACGCCTTGCTGGAAGCCACCCAGCATACGCTCGGGATCGGGCGCGGGGCCCGGCTGCGGCTCCGGCGGCGATCCCACGCAGGGGACCGATTCCGAGCCCTGGCGCTCGAGCCAGAGGATCTCGTACCGCTCGGCGATCGAGAAGAGCGAGCCGGCCGTGCGCCCCACGATCTCCCCGAGCGGCGTTGGCTGGGCGGGGGCGGGGACGCGCCGCGGCCCGAGCGCCGCCTGACCGATCGCGACGCCCTCGGCGATGGCGGCTGCGGGGATCCAGAACTCGATCCCGTTGCGCCCGAGGTCCGTCTCCCAGACGTCCTGCTCGAGCAGGAAGGCCGCCGCCTTCCCAGAGCAGCCGAATTCCTCGGCCAGCGGGCGCGCAAGGCGCTTGCCGAACAGGTTCCGGATCAGCGGGACGACGAGCGCGTGAGTGAGCGTGCCCTCGTAGCGCCCGCCCTCATAGACGGGCACCACGAGACCGCAATCGTCCGCGAGCACGGGCCCGCCGAGACCGCCGACCCAGTCGGCGTTGAGGCTCGCATTCTCGGCGTTGAGCAGGACGATGGCCCGCGCCCCGAGCGCCTGCCCCGCTGCCAGCGTCGTGGCCACGGCCTCGTCGAGTCTCAACTGGACCAGCGGGCCACCGGTCGCGTGCGCCGGCCGGATCCGAACGAGCGGGACTTCGCCGAAGGCCTGGGCCGGCGCACCGCCGGGATCGTCGGCGCCCCCCTGGTCGACGTGGATCACCGCGGCCGATTGCCCGGGGAAATGTGTCTGGAGGCCGACGCGCACGGCGGCCGCGACGCCGTCGAGGCTCGGGGCGGCGCCCGCCGTCGGCACACCAATGACGAGTTCAGCCGAGCCGATGCGCGCGAGCGCGTCCTGGGCGTCCCCCGTCAGCAGATCGTGCGCCATGCCATGGGCCCGTCTCTCATCCCGTGAGGTGGGCGAGCAGCGCCAGGTAGTCGCCCAGGTGCCGCGTGATCAGGAAATTGCGACGCACGTGCTCGCGGCCGGCGGCGCCCATCCGGCCGATCAGCTCCGGATTGCTCAGCAGATGCCGGATGCGGAAGGCGGCGCCCTCGACCGTCTCCACAGTGTATCCGGTGACCTTCGACACGATTTGCGAGGGGATCCCTCCGGCCAGGCTTCCGACCACGGGCTTGCCCTTCCACATGGCCGTGGCGACGTCGGCGCCGAAGTCGGTGAAGAGCGGCTTCTGCAGCACGATCGTCGCCGCGCGCTCCAGCGCGTTGAGCTCGGTCTGCGGGTCGGGGGGCAGCACGAGGACCGTGATGTCGGGGTCCTGGCTCGCCGCTTCCTGGGTCTCCGCGAGCACGCCGCCCGGCCCCGGCGGCGAGCCCGCCAGGACGAGGCGCACGTCGTGGTGCATCTTCACGAGCCGGTAGGCATTGACGATGCCGAGCGGATCCTGGAGCCGCTCGAAGGGGCCGACCTGGAGGAGGATTGGCTTGTCCGTCCGCACGCCCAAGCGCTCCAGGTGCCGGCTCTGCTCGCCGCGCGGCATCTCGCGATTGCGCTCGGAGAGCGGATCGATCGAGGGCGCGATGACGAAGCGTCGGGTCGACAGCGGCGCGGCGAACTTCGGGGCGGAAAAGACCGCGGCATCGTACTTGTCGACGAAAGGCCGGAGTGCGTTCCAGAGCTGCGGCTGCGGGGACGAGAGATCCCCGTGATACCGCCACAGCCAGCGCCCGGCCGGGGGGCGCCCTTCCACGAGCAGCAGGGTGGCCGCATCGTGGACGACCACGAGATCGGCGTCGAGCGGGAGCCGCTGCGCGTTGCCGGCGCACGTGGCGTGCAGGCGGGCCAGCATCGCCTCGGTCACCACCTGCTCGACGCCCGCCAGCCCCTTGCTCACCGCCGTGACGATGGCGTCGAAGTCGGCGCTGCCGAGCATGACCTCCCAGGCCGTCTCGATGCCCAGGTCGTTCAGGATCGGCACGATCCGGTTCAGGATCTCGGCGGCGGTGCCGCCATAGCGGGACACGCTGACCTGGACGATGCGGCGCCCCCGCAGCCGTTCCGCGATGCGGAGCATGAAGTCCACCGAGCCACGCGGAGCCACCGCGCGGTAGTCGTCCAGCTTGGCGCCCATCCCGTTCACGCTCCGCCCTCCTCGTCCAGCGCCCGGTTGAGCGCGATGAGATGCCGCTCCCGGACCCGCTCGAGCGTGCCGGCGTACGGATCGATATGGCTCAGGCGCTCGGCGAGCTCATGGCGGCCGAGGGCCGTGTCGACCCATTCGGCGAAGTCGCCCCGCTCGCGCCCGAGTCGGTAGCGCGCCTCGATGATGTGGAAGAAGAGGCTGCTGGCATCGACCCCGGTGAGGGCGTCCCGGAACTCCCGGAGGGTCCCCACCTCGTGGCCCGTCGGGACGGGCACGAGGTGATATTGTAGGAATCGGAACGGCTCGCCCGCGCGGGACGGCGCGGCGGAGAGTTGTTGCAGGTGATGCTCGAGGGTGGAGACGAGCTCGGCACGGACGCCCTCGGTGGAGCCGAGCCGGAACGGATCGATGGCGGCGAGCCGCTCGGTGAGGCGCCGGTCGCGGAGCTCGATGTCCGCCCACAGCGCGAAGTCATTGGGATAGGCGTCCGGCTCCGGTGGGCGGTGCAACAGCAGCACGGAGGTGTGGCAGAAGATGGACTCGGCGGGTACGCGCCTGATCTCCTCGAGCAACTCGCGCGCATCGTGCGCCTCGTGGGGGAGCAGCTCGCAGACCTGAACGCATCCCTGGAAGACGAAGTGTTCAGCCGCGGGCATGACGGGAGGGTCTCTGATGACGCCGACGGGTGATGGGAACGTCTCCATGCGAGTACTGATGCTCACCCGCGAGTACCCGCCGCACGTCTACGGCGGCGCGGGCGTCGTCGTCGACCACCTGAGCCGCGCGCTCGCCGGCCGGGCTGCGGTCCAGGTGCGCTGCTTTGGCGGCGACGAGCGGTCCGAGCACGGGGTGCGCGTGCGCGGCTATCCGTCCTGGGACCGGCTGGCCGGAAGCCCGCCGGCAGAAACGGGCGACGCCCGCTATGCGCCGGCGCTCGAAGCCCTCTCGACCGACCTGCTCATGGCCCGCGACCGCGTGGACGCCGACGTCGTGCACTCGCATACCTGGTACGTGGCGCTGGCCGGACTGCTCGTGCGCACGCTCTTCGACGTCCCGCTCGTGGTCACGCTCCACAGCCTCGAACCCCTCCGGCCCTGGAAGGAGGAGCAACTCGGCGCGGGGTACGCGGTGTCGCGCTGGGCGGAGCGCGCGGCCGTGGAGTGCGCCGATCGGATCATCGCCGTCTCGGCGCAGATGCGCGAGGACGTGCTCGCTCATTTCTCCGTCGACGCGGAGCGCGTCCGGATCATTCACAACGGCGTGGACACAGTGGCCTTCCACCGCACCGAGCGCCGGGATGCCCTGGACCGGCACGGCGTTCGCCCGCCGTACGTGCTGTTCGTCGGACGCATCAGCGAGCAGAAGGGGATCTTTCATCTCCTCGAGGCCACCGCGGGGCTGCCGGAGGGCACCCAGCTCGTCTTGTGCGCCAGCAGCCCCGACACCAATGAGCTGGAGGCGCGGCTCGCCGCCGCCGTGGCGCAGCACCCCGGCGTGCGCTGGCTCAACGCCATGCTGCCGCGGGAGGACGTGGTGCAGCTCTACAGCCACGCCGCGCTCTTCGTCTGCCCGTCGGTGTACGAGCCCTTCGGGCTGATCAACCTCGAGGCGATGGCCTGCGGCACCCCGGTCGTCGCCACGGGCGTGGGGGGCATCCGCGAGGTGGTCGTCCACGACGAGACCGGCTGGCTCGTGCCGCCCGCCGATCCCGCCGCCCTGGCCGCAGCGATGCGCGCCCTCCTCGCCCAGCCCGAGCGCGCCGCCGCCTTCGGCCGCGCCGGGCGCCGGCGCGTCGAGGCGCAGTTCAGCTGGGAGCGCATCGCTGAGCGAACGCTCGAGGTCTACCGGGAAGCGATCGCCGCTCATCGCTCGGCCTCCGCCAGGTACCAGCCCACGCTCCACGGCGGCAGCTCCGCCCAGCCTTCCGGGCCGAGCCCGAGCGCGTAGAGCGACCGTCCCCACCTTGGTCGCGGCCCCGCGTGAGGGACCGCCGCCGGGCCGAGGTTGGCGACGAGGCGCAGTACTCGCCGGACCGGGAATGTCCACTCGACCTCGAGCGCCGTCTCGCCGAGACGGCTCCAGCGCGCCCGCGGCGCGATAGGGTTCTGCAGCAATGGCACGATCTCGGCGTGCCGGATGCGGAGCAGCGCTCGGTGGAGGTCCAGCCACTCCCGATGCGCCGGCAGGTCGGCGAGGCTCCAGTCGAGCACCGACCGCTCCCACGTCTCCGGTGCTTGCGGGTCGGGGATCCGTTCGCGCGCTCCCGCGGCGGCGAACTCGGGGAAGCGGGCGAACTCGCGCCGCCGGCCCTCCGCGACGGCCGGGCCGAAGTCCGGACCCAGGTCGCTGAAGAAGAGGAAGGGCGCGGGGGCGGCCCATTCCTGGCCCATGAACAGCAAGGGGAGCGACGGAGCGAGGCAGAGCACGGCCGTGGCCGCCTTCACTGCGTCCGGCCCCGCCAGTGCCGTGATGCGCTCGCCGAACGCGCGGTTGCCCACCTGATCGTGGTTCTGGAGAAAGCCGACGAAGGCGGTGGGTGGGAGGTCTCCGCTCGGCTCACCGCGCGGGCGGCCGCGGTAGCGCGAGTACTCGCCCTGGTAGACGAAGCCCTCGGCGAGGGCGCGACCGAGCGCCGGCGCCGCCGGCTGGTAGTCGGCATAGTAGCCGCCTCGCTCGCCCGTGAGCAGCGAGTGCAGGGCGTGGTGCACGTCGTCGTTCCACTGCGCCCTGAAGAGCGGCGCGCCGTCGCGGGCGAGGAGGTGGGCCTCGTTGCCGTCGTTCTCGAGCACGAGGTGGACCTGTCGCTCGCTGCCGGGGCCCTTGGCCACGACCTGCGCCAGCTCGACGAGCACGCGCGAGCGGGACTCGTCGCTGATCGCATGGACCGCGTCCAGGCGAAGGCCGTCCATGTGGAACTCCTCGAGCCAGTAGAGGGCGTTGTGGACCATGAAGGCCCGAACGATCTCGGAGCCGGCGCCGTCGAAGTTGATCGCCGCGCCCCATGGCGTCTGGCGGCGAGGGTCGAAGAAGGCGGGCGCGTAGCGGGGCAGGTAGTTGCCCTCGGGCCCGAAGTGGTTGTAGACGACGTCGAGGAACACCGCAAGGCCGCGGGCGTGGGCGGCATCGACGAAGCGCTTGAGGTCTTCGGGGCGCCCATACCGGGCCGCGGGGGCGAACGGCAGGACGCCGTCGTATCCCCAGCCCCGGCCGCCCGGGAACTCGCCCACGGGCATCAGCTCGACCGCGGTGACGCCGAGCGCGGCCAGATGGTCGATCCGCTCGGCTGCGGCCGCAAAGGTTCCCGCGCGAGTGAAGGTTCCCACGTGCAGCTCGTAGAACACCAGCCGCTCGACCGCAACACCCTCCCACTCCGCGTCGGACCAGGAATAGGCGAGCGGATCCACGACCTCGCTCGGCCCATGCACGCCGTCGGGCTGAAAGCGCGAGGCCGGGTCGGGCACGAGGAACTCACCGTCGATCTGATAGCGATAGCGCGTGCCTGGCGGCGCCTCGGGGGTTGCCAGCGCCGCCCAGCCCTGCGGATCGCGGGCCATGGGCAGGGCGCGCCTCCGCTCGTCCAGCCACAACGCCACGCTGTTGGCACCGGGAGCCCAGAGCCGGAAGCCGGTGACACCGTCGTCGCGGGCCTCGGCCCCGAACGGCATGCTTCGGGCGCGGCGGAGGGCGAGCGCCATGGTCAGTCGAGCCCGCGCGCGGTGGCGGTCATGGCGCGCAGCGCCGGTCCGAGCTGGAGCCGGTCCGTCGCGCGCCGCGGGCGCGCGAGCGCCGCGACGGCCTGCTCGAGCAGGGCGTCGAGGTCCGTCACGGCAGCGCCGGCATCATGGCCCGACCGGGGGTCGGGGTGCTCTCGATCCGGAGTTCTCACAGGTGCGTGAGCGTCTCGCTCGGGTGAGGATCGTGGCGGAGCCGGCGCTCCAGGATCTGTCGGGCCAGCGCGCGCCCTCCGAGGCCGAAGGCCAGGGCCAGAGCCAGGATCAGCCCGCCGAACGTGATGCCGAAGGCGACCAGGACCATCTCCTTGCCGATGCCGAGGTGGGTGACCGCCGTGGCGCTGGCGAAGAGCAGCACGCCCCAGCGCACCGCCCGGGCCAGGAGCCGCGCCTCCGGCACTCCAGCGTTGACCGCCGCGATCAGCGCGCCTTCACCGAGGAAGTTTGCCACGAGCCAGCCGACGAGGAAGATGACGGCGGCGCCGACGGCCCTGGGCACCCAGGCGAAGACGAAATCCGTGACCCGGCCCGAGCCGGGAATGGCGAGGGCATCCACGGCAAGGGTCAGGAAGAGGACGAAGATGGCCCAGAACACCGTAACCGAGAGCAGCTGGGAGGGCGACCGGCGAAGACCCGCGCGCGTGATCGGGGATAGGAGTCCCCAGGTCTCGGCGCGCTGGTCGAAGGCCACCGCCCGGGCGAGCCGCTTCAGCAGCAGGGCGGCGACCCAGGCGGCGACGAGTCCTACGGCCGCCAGCGTCAGCATGGCGAGGATGCTCGGCAGCACCGCCACCAGCCGCGTGTTGAGATCCCGCAGAGCCGCCCAGACGAGACCGCTCCACATCTCTGCCATGGTCGTGCCTCCTTCAGTTCCGCCGCACCCGACGGCATGTCGCGCGTGGACTACCGGGGTGTCGGGGTTCCGATCCATCAGCGCCGCCCGGCCCGGCCTCGAGTAGCGGCATCGACCGCGTACGTTACGGCTCGAGGCGAGTCGGGAGCCGGCCCGCACCTCGGGTATCAGGATACTCCCGCTGGGCGGGCCTCCAGGCTTGTGTTCCGGGGCCGTGAGGGGCGCTACCCTGTCCGACCCATGGCCCGGACCCCCCGGCTGTTCGCCCTGGTACTGGGACTTCCTCGTGTGGTCCTCATGACTACCTGCGCGTCCTCGCCGCCCGCATTCAAGATGACCGGGACGAGCCTGCGGGAGTTGGCTCGACGCGGGCGAGGATGACCCGGGTGTCGCTCGACCAATCGTCGAGCGCTGCCGGAGAAACGCTACCCTTGGGGCCAGCACGGAGCCGGTGAGGCAGATGGGTGGCACCGTCATGGCCTCGTTGCCAGGGCCGTGCCAATCAGGAGACTCACGCTAAAACGCCGAAAAGACGGCCGGCGTCGCGTCGGCCGTTTCGCCGAGCGGCTCGGTCACGAGGTCGTACTTACCGGGTTGGTAACAGTTATCAGCCTCCGCGTAGCTCGCCCCTCTCGGTGGGTGATCGCGCGGGCCTTCGAGTTCGTCGACACGAACAGGGCGTCTTCATGAAGCGGGGCCTCATCCGGGGGCCCACCCGGCCGCCTCTCGGGTTACGCGTGGATGTCCCGGGCGAGGGCAATAGGATCCAGCGCGTGAAACCGTTGCTCCAAGGCGAGTCGCTGCGCGGCGGTGAGCCGACCCGTGGCGAGCACCCGTTGGTAGGGCGTCTGCGCGGCATCGTAACGCATCGTGACGCGGCTGCCGACGCGGTGCTTGCCGCGGAGCTTACGGACGGGACGGAAGAAGTTGTGCGGCAGGCGGAGCAGGCCGTACAGGCGCTGCAGGGCGGTCTGGGCCGCGCGGGAGCTGTAGCGATCGTAGCCAACGAGGCGGCGGACGACGAGGCCGTTGCGCTGCTGGACCCAGGCCTGGTCGTGCTTCCGATAGGGGCGGCCCCGGGTGAACCGCACGCCGTAGCGGCGGCACCAGCCGAGCAGACAGCGGTTGAGGAATTCGCTGCCGTTGGACACCGGCCGCCCCAGGAGCTCCCAGGAGCCGATGCCACAGCAGCCAGCTCGCGAAACCGGTTACGGAAGCGTCGCCGGGCTGGAGAAGGGCTTCGTTGCGTCCACGACAAACATCACCAGCGCGTGAAGATCAGTCGTGCCGCTGCTCGAAACTTGCATCGGTACGTTGGCGCCACGACCGGCCTCGGGCTTGCCCGCCGCGACGCGGAGCACGCCGTGTGAGGTCCGGATGCTCTGCTCGCCGGCGAGCACGTAGAACGCCTCGGACCCTGGATGAGTGTGTACCGGCGTGAGGCTGCCGGGAGGCCCCGTGGCCTGATTGATGCGGAGCAGGTACTGCGGCGCGACGACGGGCATTATTAGGGGACCGACCTCGCCGACCTTCGTCCCGCCCGGTGACGGCGCTCCGCCGGCCGGCCCCAGCGTGAGCAGCCAGACTTTGCCGGCGGATTCAGCGACGAGGCCCAGCGCGCTTGCAGCTCGCTCCGCCTCGGCCTTCGTGCCGAAGGTCTCGATCCGCCAAAAAAGTGGGCCCGCCGGCAGCTGACTGACCTTCTTCTCCGCGAGCGGCCTCACGACCAGCGCCGGCTGCCCGACGGCCACTGACGATATCCCGAGCACCATTACCACGACAGTCACCAACGCCACAGGTCCGCGCCATCTCATCACGAGGGCCCTCCTTTCCATAGCGGATGTCACGTTTGCAATCGCCCGCCGAATGTGGCAGAGACTAGCAGGACGGTGCTGCCGAGTCCTGAGAGAACCATGAGATTCTTGTGAGCGGACCACTGGAGCGCGTGCCGCTAGAAACCCTGACCGGACGCGAGGTTACGTTCGGGCGACATCGGTTTGATCCGCGCGCCGGCCGCCTCTGGTCGGGACAGCGCGAGATCAGGCTCACGCCGAAGGCAGCCGCCGTGCTGAC
>Ga0326597_10001321_pt1 | contig 40562 bp, 36 predicted proteins | sample RVTome_12_FD_203789 | JGI IMG/M metagenome (GOLD analysis project Ga0326597, IMG submission 203789) | Soil microbial communities from uranium-contaminated site in the Upper Colorado River Basin, Wyoming, United States - RVT100D185 | ecosystem: Environmental > Terrestrial > Soil > Contaminated >... | reverse complement strand
CGTCAAACCGTTCCGCCGCAGACCCGCTCGATGCTGGCGAGGTCACGGCGCGAGGTCACGTCGCGATAGCCCGCCTGCGCCAGCAACGCGCGGCAGCGCGCGGCCTGGTCGTAGCCGTGCTCGAAGAGCAGCCCACCGCCGGGCTCGAGGTGAGCGCGCGCCTGCGCGACGATGAGGCGAATGCAGGAAAGACCGTCTGCGCCCGCGACGAGCGCCGCGCGCGGCTCGAAGCGGGAATCGCCTTGCGACAGGTGCGGGTCACGCTCGGCGACATAGGGCGGGTTGGAAACGATGAGGTCGAAGCGCCTGCCGGCAAGCGCGCCCAGCCAGTCGCTCTCGATGAATTCGATGTTGGAGCCGTGCCGCATTGCGTTCTCGCGCGCGACCGCCAGCGCATCGCGCGATACCTCCGTCGCCGTCACCTGCGCGCGGGGACGGTGTTTCGCTATCGCGACCGCAACACAGCCGCTGCCCGTCCCGAGATCGAGTACGCGAAACGGCGCGTGCGCGGGAATGCGCTCGAGAGCGACGTCGACCAGCAGCTCGGTTTCCGGCCGCGGGATCAGCACGACCGGCGTCACCTTGAACGCGAGGCTGTAGAACTCGCGTTCGCCGGTGAGGTAGGCGACCGGCTCGCCCGCCCGCCTGCGCTCGACCCAATCACGATAGCGCTCGTGCTGCTGTTCGGTCAGCGGCTGCCCGGGATGCGCGACAAGGTAGGTGTCGCTGACTCCCAATGCCGCGCGCAGCAGGGCGCGCGCATCAACCGGATCGATGCTCGCGATTCGCAGCATTTCGGCAACGCTCGATTCCGGCATATCACGAGTACCCACCATTGCAACGGAAATCCCAAAGGAAATGCCGCGCCCGAGATGTGGCAGGCTTACGCCGGCTGCGTTTCTTCTACGAGCTGGGCGAGCAGCTCCGCCTGATACTCGGCCGTGAGCGCCGAGATCAGCTCGTCGAGCTCGCCGTCCATGATCCGGTCGATCTTGTAGAGCGTGAGGTTGATGCGATGGTCGGTCACCCGCCCCTGCGGGAAGTTGTAGGTGCGGACGCGTTCGGAGCGGTCGCCGCTGCCGATCAGGGATTTGCGCGTGGCGGCCGTCTTCATCCGCTGTTCGCTGATCTGCTTGTCCTTGATGCGGGCGGCGAGAATACCGAGCGCCCGCGCCCGGTTCTTGTGCTGCGAGCGGTCGTCCTGGCATTCCGCCACGATGCCGGTGGGAAGGTGCGTGATGCGCACGGCGGAATCGGTCTTATTGACGTGCTGCCCGCCCGCCCCCGAGGCGCGGAAGGTGTCCACGCGCAGCTCCGCCGGGTTGAGTACAACGTCGGCGATCTCGTCGGCCTCGGGCATCACCGCCACCGTGCAGGCGGAGGTGTGGATGCGGCCCTGGGTCTCGGTGACGGGCACCCGCTGCACGCGGTGGCCGCCGGACTCGAACTTGAGCTTGGAGTAGGCGCCCTGCCCCGAGACCTTGGCGATGATTTCCTTGTAGCCGCCGCGGTCGGACGGGCTCTGCGATACCACCTCGACCGGCCAGCGGCTGCGCTCGGCGTAGCGGCCGTACATGCGGAACAGCTCGCCCGCAAAGAGGGCGGATTCCTCCCCGCCGGTGCCGGCGCGGATCTCCAGAAAGATGTTGCGATCATCGTTGGGATCCTTCGGCAGCAGCCGCTTCTGCAGCTCCTGCTCGATACCGGCGAGCCGCTCCTGAGTCTGCCGGATTTCAGACTCGGCGAATTCGCGCATCGCAGGATCCCCGCTCATCTCCTGCGCCGCCTGGATATCGGCCTCGCCTCGCGCGTGTCGCTGATAGAGCTCGACCACCGGCGCGATCTCGGCGTGCTCGCGGGTGAGCCTGCGGTAGTTGTCGAGGTCCGCGGTCGCGGTCTCGGAGGAGAGCAGGCGGTTCAACTCCTCGAGCCGGCCCGAGAGCTGGGCGAGCTTGGCCGCTATGCTTGGCTTCATGGGCGGGAACGGTATCTTAATCCGGCCGCGGGATCTGGTAGAGGCGGGTCAGCAGCTGCGCCAGAGCATCGCGTTCTTCCTCGCGCGCGTGCGCGAGCGCATGGGTCGGCGCGTGCAGCCATTTCGCAGCCAGCGCGTGCGAGAGCTGCTCCAATACCATGCGGGGGTCCTCGCCTTTCGCCAGGCGCCGCAGCGCGCGCTCCATCTCGTGGCGCCGCGCCCGCTCCGCCGTGTCGCGCAGCGCGCGTATCGTCGGCACCAGCTCCCGGTTGCCGAGCCAGTGCATGAAGTCGGTAACCTGGTTTTCGATGATCACCTCGGCCTGCGCCACGGCGTTCTGACGCACGTCCATGCCCTCGCGCGCGACCTTGCCGAGATCGTCCACGCCGTACACGAACACGTCGTCCAGCCGCCCGACCTCCTCCTCGATGTCCCTCGGCACCGCGAGGTCGAACATGAGCATCGGGCGATGCTTGCGCTCGCGCAGAGCGCGTTCCATGAGTCCCTTGCCGATGATCGGCAGAGTGCTCGCCGTCGAGCTCACCACGATGTCATGGGCGGCGAGCTGCGAGGGCAGATCGTTGAGCGTGATGGCGCGGCCGAGGAAGCGGTCGGCGAGCGCCTGGGCGCGCTCGAGCGTGCGGTTGGCGAAGGTCAGGCGCCGCGGATGCTGGGCGGCGAAATGCGTGGCGCAGAGCTCGACCATCTCCCCCGCGCCGATGAACAGCACGCTTTGCTCGGCGATCGATGGGTAAATACGCTGCGCGAGTCCGACCGCGGCGGACGCCATCGATACCGTCGCGGCACCGATTTCGGTCTCGGAGCGCACCGTTTTCGCGACCGCGAAGGTGCGCTGAAACAGCTTGTTCAGCAGCAGCCCGAGCGTGCCCGCCGCCTGGGCCGTACGCACCGCCTGCTTGAACTGCCCGAGGATCTGCGGCTCGCCCAGCACCATCGAATCGAGCCCGCTCGCCACGCGAAAGGCGTGCTTGACGGCATGCGCTTGCGGCAGGCGGTAGAGATACGGCTCGATCTGCTGGGTCTTGAGGCTGTGATAGCCGGCCATCCAGTCGACCGCCGCATGCGGGTCGGAGGTCGAGCAGTAAATTTCCGTGCGGTTGCAGGTGGAGATGATCGCCGCCTCCTGCACCGGGCGGTGGTCCACCAGCTCGCGCAGCGCCCCGATCAGACCCTCGGCGTGAAACACCACCTGCTCGCGCACCGCGAGCGGGGCGGTCTGGTGATTGATTCCAATGGCGAAAAGGTGCATGGTCCGGCGCGGCCAGGAAAAAAGAGAGCAGATATTAATACGTTAGCGGCGGCCACCACAATGTACCGGGCCACCGTTTCGCAGCCATCGCGCCGGATCAGACCTCATTCTGCAGCGGCTTTCCCCGCGCCCATTTCACCAGGTTGGCGAGGAAAATGCGCATAGCGCGGTCATCGTTGCCCGAAGAGGCCGAGGCATTGTGCGGCGACACGATCGCGTTGGGCAGATCCCACAGCGGCGAGTCGGCTGGCAGCGGCTCTTTCTCGAACACGTCGAGATAGGCGCCGCCGAGCTGACCGCTCCGCAACGCCGCGATCACCGCGCTCTCGTCCACGATCTCTCCGCGCGCGACGTTAACGAGGTGCGCTCCCCGCGGCAGCCTCGCGAGTGTAGCGCTATTGATGATGCGCCGCGTCTCGGGCGTGAGCGGGCATGCCAGCACCACCCAGTCGCATCGCGCGAGCAGTTCCGGCAGCGCCGCGAGCGTGTGGATCTCGTGCACCGGGTCCTCCGGCCTCCGCGGGCTGCGCCGGACGCCGATGACTTGCATTCCCAGCATCTGGCAGAAGCGCGCAACCGTCATGCCGACGGTGCCGAGGCCCACGATGAGCACTGTTTGTCCCTGCAGATCGCGTGGCACCGCGTCGCCTCGCATCGGAGCCCATTCCCGGCGCCCCTGCGCCGCCCACCAGTGCGGAAACCTGCGGGCGAGCATCAGCAACCCGCAGATCGCCGTCTGTGCCACCGGCTCGCCATTGGAACCGGCGGAAGTCGTGAGACGGATCCCGCGCTCGACGAGATTCCGCAGAAACGGATGCTGGTCGACGCCGGTGTTGACGAAGTGTGCCCACTTAAGGTTGGGCGCGGCGGCCAGGGTTTCGCCGAACGCCGGATAGTGCTCGGAGAACGTGATGTCGCGGGTGAGATAGGCGATCTCGATGTTCGCGCAATCCGCGGCGACGAGTCGCGCTTTCGGGTCATCCGGCAGGCGCAGGACGCGGGGCTCCAAGCCCGCCTCCCGCGCGGCCGCGACGAGTTCCTGGCGATAGCCCGCAGCCGTGCCCTTAGATAGCAAAATCCCTGTCATTTGGGAGGTTCGCCCAGACTGGAAACGTAAAGGAGGAGCCTACTGCTCACCGGTCACGGGTCACCGGTCACGCCCTTACTTCTTGGACTTGTCGCGCGCGAACAGCTCGTCGAGCTTGCGCTCGTAGGCGTGGTAATCGAGAAAATCGTAAAGCTCGTCGCGCGTCTGCATCAGCTCCAGCACGCCCTTCTGCGTGCCGTCCTTGCGGAGCGCCTGGTAGACGCGCAGCGCCGCTGCGTTCATGGCGCGGAACGCGGAGAGCGGGTACAGCACCATCGCGACGCCGGCGCCCGCCAGCTCCTGCACCGTGTAGAGCGGCGTCTGGCCGAACTCGGTGATGTTGGCGAGTATCGGGACCTTCACCGCGTCGGCAAACTTCCGATACATCGCGAGCTCGGTGATCGCCTCGGGGAAGATCATGTCGGCACCGGCTTCCACGCACGCGCAAGCGCGGTCGATCGCCGCCTGCATCCCCTCCACCGCCAGCGCGTCGGTGCGCGCCATCACCACGAACGCGGGATCGGTCTTGGCGTCCGCCGCGGCCTTGACCCGGTCCACCATTTCCTGCCGCGACACCAGCTCCTTGTTGGGGCGGTGGCCGCAGCGCTTGGCCCCGACCTGGTCCTCCATGTGCATGGCGGCGGCGCCGAACTTGATGAGGGACTTGACGGTGCGCGCAATATTGTGCGCGCTCGCGCCGAAGCCCGTGTCAACATCCACCAGCAGCGGCAGCGGGCATACATCGGTGATGCGGCGCACGTCGGTCAGCACGTCGTCAAGCCCGCTGATGCCCAGATCGGGCACCCCCAGCGAGCCGGCGGCCACCCCTCCGCCGGAGAGGTAGATGGCGCGGTAGCCGACGCGCTGCGCCATGCGAGCGTGATAGGCGTTGATAGTGCCGATCACCTGCAGCGGGCGCTCGGCGGCGAGCGCAGCGCGAAAGCGCGTGCCGGCGGTACCGGCTTGAGCGGTCGAAGGAATGCGCTCGTTCATGGCTGGTGCCCGGACGCGACCGGGGCGGCATCAAACCCGGCTCTCAAGTCCCTCATGTGATCCGACGTCCGGCGTCCAAGATGTGGCATTTACCTTAGCACAGCCTACCCTGTATTGCCAGAACCGCTCTGGTGGCATAATCGCGGTTCGCTCACCATACGGACTTAACCCGCCATGCCACGCAAGACCGAGGCCCAGGCCGGCAATCGCCTCACCGGCACCCAGAGCATCGAGCGCGCGCTGACGCTGCTGCGCGAGATCGCCGCTCACAACCGCGGCGGCTCGCGCCTGCTCGATCTCGCCACCCGCACCGGGCTGCAGCGCCCGACCGTGCACCGCATGTTGAAGTGCCTCGCCACGGAGGCCATGGTGCAGCAGGACCCGGACTCGCACCGCTACTTCCTGGGCTCGATGATGTTCGAGCTCGGGCTCACCGCCGCGCCGCGCTTCAACCTGCGCGAGATCTGCCACCCGGCGCTGACGCGCATCGCGGAGGCGACCGGTGACACCGTGTTTCTCACTCAGAGAAGCGGTCTCGATTCAGTGTGCCTCGACCGGCGCGAAGGCGCCTTCCCGATCAAGACCTTCACCCTCGAGATCGGCATGCGCCGGCCGCTCGGGGTGGGCACCGGCTCTCTCGCCATTCTATCGGCCCTCGGCGAGGAGGAAATGCAGCGGGTGGTCGCGGCCAACGCCGTGCGCCTGCCCGAATACGGGCTCAGCGCAGGCGTCCTCCTGGCCCAGGTGAAGAGGTCCCAGAAGCTGGGCTACGCCATGCGCGACGTGTCGGGCCTTGCCGGCGTGCGCTCGGTGGGGCAGACGCTGCACAACCAGAGCGGGGTGGCGTTTGCCGCGATCTCGGTCTCCACCATCTCCAGCCGCATGAGCGAAAAGCGCGCGGCGGAAGTCGCCCAGCTCCTGAAAGGCGAGTCGCGCCAGATCGAGCGCCAGCTCGCGAACGGCGCCGAGCACCGTTAGCGGCCTGGCGCAGCTTGCGCGCCGCGGGCTGTCCCACGCGTTGCGACCGGGCGGCGTTTGCTGCTATCGTGGCCCTCCCCCGAATTGCAAGTCCAGCCTCGATACCGAGTGATGAAGCCGTTCGAGACCGACGCCCGTTGTCCGCTCGACGGGGTGCGCGTGCTCGACCTGTCGCGGCTCATCGCCGGCAACATGCTGACGCAAGTCCTCGGCGATTTCGGCGCCGAGGTGATCAAGGTCGAGCCGCCCGCGGGCGATACCCTGCGCGCGTGGCAGACGAGCGGCGTGCCGACCAACTGGAAGCTCTACGCGCGCAACAAGAAGAGCCTCGGCCTGGAACTGCGCAAGCCTGAGGCGCGCGAGTTGCTCGCGCGCCTTATACCCACGGCGGCGATATTCGTCGAAAGTTTTCGCCCGGGCACGCTGGAGGACATGGGCCTTGCACCGGAATCGCTTTTCGAGCGTAACTCCAAACTGGTCGTCGTCCGCATCTCGGGCTGGGGCCAGGACGGGCCGTACCGCCGCCGTCCCGGCTTCGGCACCCTGGTCGAGGGCATGTCGGGCTTCGCGTCCTTCAATGGTTTTGCCGACCGCGAGCCGGTGCTGCCGCCGATGTATCTCGCCGACACCGTGGCCGGGCTCTACGGCGCGGCGGGCGTGATGATCGCGCTGCGCGAGGTCGAGCAGAACGGCGGCCGCGGACAGGTGATCGACCTGCCGCTGCTCGATCCCCTGTTCGCCGTGCTCGGGCCGCAAGCGGCCAACTACCGGCTGACCGGGAAGGTGAAGCCGCGCACCGGCAGCCGCTCGACCAACGCCGCGCCGCGCAACGCCTACCGCTGCAAGGACGGCAGATACGTGGGGCTGTCGGCCTCGACCCAGAAGATGGCCGAGCGCGTATTCCGCTCGATCGGCCGGCCGGATCTCGTGGACAATCCGCGCTACCGCACCAACGCTGACCGAGTGCAGCACGCCGAGGAGCTCGACGCGATCATCGGGGGTTTTATCGCCCAGCGCACCCAGGCGGAGAACGTGGCGTTTTTCGAGCAGGCCGAGGTCACGATCGGCCCGATTTACGACATCTCCCAGATCCTCGAGGACCCGCACGTGCGGGAACGCGAGCTGATCGCGGATTACCCGGATCCCGACATGGGCGCATTCCCGATGCATCACGTGGTGCCGCGGTTTCTCGGCACGCCGGGCGCGATCCGCACGCCCGCCCCCAGGCTGGGCGAGCATAATCGGGCGCTGCTGGCCGAAATCGGCGTGGACGACACCGCCTACGCACGGCTGCTCGCCTCGGGCGCGGCATGCGAGGGCGAACGCCCAACGGTCGTGAGCGGTGAGCAGTAAGCAGTAAAATCCAAAGCCCGGTTGTTTTCCGCTTACCGCTAACCGCTTACCCAGGAGAACTGATGAAACCCGATCTGCCGGTGTGGCGGTCGCTACTCTACGTGCCGGTCAACGTCGAGAAGTTCGTCGAGAAGGCGCACACCCGCGGCGCGGACGTGCTCCAGCTCGACCTCGAGGACGCGGTGCCCCCCGCGGAGAAGGAGAAGGCACGCACGCTGGTCGAGAGAAACGCGGCACGCGTGAGGCGCGGGGGCGCGGACGTGGTGGTGCGCATCAATCAGCCGCTGTCCCTCGCGGTGCGCGATCTCGAGCACTCCGTCTGCCCCGATGTCGACGGCATCGCCATCACCAAGGCGGACAGCGCCTCGCACGTGAAACTGCTCGATGAGCTCGTCACCGGGCTCGAGGAAAAGCGCGGGATGAAGGCGGGGCACACCAGGTTCATCGTGATGATCGAGACCGCGGACGCCTTCACGCGCATCGACGAGATCCCGCGCGCGAGCGCGCGCGTGGTGGCGATGAACATCGGCGGCGAGGACTTCGCGCTCGACTTGAACGCGCAGCCGGACGATGACGTCCTGCTGCACCCCAAGCAGCGCATGATCATCGCCGCACGCGCCGCCGGCGTGATGCCGCTCGGCTTCATCGGCACGGTGGCCGATTTCAGCGACTGGGACAAATTCCGGCTGATGGTGCGCCGCGCGCGCCGCTTCGGCTTCGATGGCGCCGGCTGCATCCACCCCGGGCAGGTGAAAATCGTGAACGAGGAGTACACCCCGAGCGAGGCGGAGGTCGCCTACGCGCGCAAGGTGATTCAGATGGACGAGGAAGCGCAGGCAGCCGGACGCGGCTCGTTCCAGATCGACGGCAAGATGATCGACATTCCGGTGGTGGTGCGCGCCGAGCGGCTGATCCGGCGTTACGAGGCGATCAAGCAACGCGAGGCGAAGACCCTCGCCGCCTCGCGTTAACGACTTATGGAACCAGACACAGAGAACACAGAGATCACAGAGGAAAGCAGAACCCGTCAAAAGTCCTGATTGAATCCACAGATGTTCTCTCTGTGTCCTCGGTGAACCCTGTGGCTAATATTTAGAAAGCGAAGCGTATGGCGCAAGACCTGGAAAAACTCAAGGAGTGGATCGGCCAGAAGGAATCGGACATCGATTACGTGACCGTTCCGGCCGTGCACCGGCTCGCCGCAACGCTCGACCGTGACGATCCGATGCCGAAAATGGGCGATCCGCTGCCCGTCGGCTGGCACCAGATCCTGTTCCCGCGCGTGGTGCGCCATTCGCAGATCGGAGCCGACGGCCACCCGCAGCGCGGCGACTTCCTGCCGCCGGTACCGCTGCCGCGGCGCATGTTCGCCGGCAAGCGCACCACTTTTCACGCGGATATACAAGTGGGCGACACAGTGCGCCGCGACTCCGTCATCCAGGAGGTCAACATCAAGCAGGGCCGAACGGGAACGATGGTGTTCGTGACGGTGAAGACCGAGCTTACGAGCCCGCGCGGGCTCGCGCTCACGGAGGAACAGGACATCGTCTACCGCGAGGCCCCGGCGCCCGGCGCACCGCCCCAGCCGCCGCAGCCGGCGCCGGGCAAAGCGGTGTGGAGCCGCGTGGTAACGCCCGACCCGGTGATGCTGTTCCGTTATTCCGCCCTCACGTTCAACGGGCACCGCATCCATTATGACCTGCCCTACGTCACCCAGGTCGAGGGCTATCCCGGCCTCGTCATGAACGGCGGCCTCACCACGCTGCTCGTGTTCGAACTCGCGCGCGCTCACGCCTCCACTCCGATCCGCCACATTTCCTCGCGCAACGTGCGCGCGCTGTTCGTGAACCAACCGATCACGCTTGGAGGCGAGCCTTCAGCCGACAACAGGACGGCTAAGCTGTGGGCGATGAATCCGGACGGCGCGCTCGCCCTGACCGCGGAAGCGGAGTTCCGATGACGCGACCGTTCATCATTCATCGTTCATCGTTCATCATTCCGGCGTAAGCCCATGGCCGGCGGACCGCTCGAAGGCGTACGCATCGTCGACCTCACATCCGTCGTCGTCGGGCCGCTCGCGACGCAGATCCTCGCCGACCACGGCGCGGAGGTCATCAAGGTCGAACCGAAGGCCGGCGACCTGGTGCGCGTGATGAACGGCCGGTCGGTCACGCCGGGCATGGGGGCCAAATTCCTGCATCTCAACCGCAACAAGCGCTCGATCGTGCTCGACCTCAAGCATCCCGCCGGGCACGCAGCGCTGTTACGGTTGCTGAGGGACGCCGACGTCATGCTCTGGAACAACCGCCCTCGATCGATGGCGCGCATGAAACTCGCCTACGATGACGTGCGCGCCGTCAACCCCAGGATCATCTATTGCGGCATGTTCGGCTTCGGCCAGGACGGGCGCTACCGCGACAAGCCGGCCTACGACACCATCATTCAGGGCTCGGGAGGCATGGCCGCGCTGCATCACCGCGCGATGGGCGAGCCGCGTTTCGTGCCCATGGTGGTGGCGGACAAGGTAGTGGGATTGATCGCGGTGCAAATGATTGCGATGGCGCTCTACGGGCGCACGCAATCCGGCCAGGGCTGCGCGATCGGGATTCCGATGTTCGAGAACCTGGTCAAGTTCGTGCTGGAAGAGCACATGTACCTAAAGACCTTCGTGCCGCCGCTCGGTGAGACCGGCGACCCGCGGCTGCTGGACCCCCTCAACAAACCCTTGCCTACCCGCGACGGCTACATCTGCATTTCGGCCAACACCGACGAGCAGGCGTTCGCGTTCTTCGATGCGATCGGCCGGCCGGAATTGAAGAGCGACCCGCGTTTCTCGAACATTCCGGCCCGCTTTGCCCATGTGAAGGACTACTTCGAAATCCGCATGGCCGCGCTGAAGGCGAAAACCACCGCCGAATGGCTCGAGACCTTCGACGGCTGCGACGTGCCGGCTATGCCCTACCACACGCTCGACAGCCTGCTCGAGGACCCGCACCTGAAGGACATCGGCTTCTTCGAGCTGAAGGACCATCCCACTGAAGGCAAGACACGCAGCATGCGGCTGCCCAACAAGTGGTCGTCCGGCTTGCGCCGCGACTGGGCCCCGGCGCCCAAGCTGGGCGAAAACAGCGTCGAGATTCTGCGCGAAGCCGGTTATGACGCTGCCGCGATCGAGGCCATGATTGCAAGCGGTGCGACGGTCGATGGCCGCCTCGAGAAACCGTGAGATCCGGAGATCGCGAGGTGGTCGAATGGAAGTTTCCCCCGCTCCCGCTCTCCCGCCCTCACGCCCTCACGTTCTCCCGCTCTCCCGCTCTCCCGCTCACAGTCTGGACGCGGTGGGATAGAGCGCGCCGGCCTCATGTAAACTATGCGCCCGCTGAACCTGCTCACAGCAGTACATCATTCTGCCCACATCCTACGGAGAAGCCCATGCACAGCCTGAAGTTGCACGCACCTCGATTGTTCGCCGCATTCCTCTTCGCCATCGCGCTGGCCCTGCCCGGCGTCACGACGGCGCAGGACAAGGACTACACGCCCTCCGTCGGCCAAGAGGGCAAGGACGTCATCTGGGTGCCGACGCCGCAGGCGCTGGTCGAGAAGATGCTCGACATGGCGAAGCTCACGCCCAAGGACCTCCATTACGACCTCGGCAGCGGCGACGGGCGCACGGTGATCGCGGCCGCCAAGCGTGGAGCGCAGGCCGTCGGCGTCGAGTACAACCCCGACATGGTCGCGCTCTCCGAGCGCGCCGCCGCCCAGGAAGGCGTCGCCGGCAAGGCGAAGTTCATCCGGGGAGACATCTTCCAGACCGACTTCAGCCACGCCACCGTAGTCACGCTCTATCTCCTGCCGAACTTGAACGTCAAGCTGCGCCCGACCCTCCTCAAGATGAAGCCTGGCACGCGCGTCGTGTCGCACGCCTTCAATATGGACGACTGGCAACCCGACCAGACCGAGAACGTGGAGGGCCGCACCGCCTACCTGTGGATCGTGCCGGCGCCGGTGGACGGCACCTGGCGCTGGAACGGTTCGGGCAACGGACCGAAAGAGTACGAGGCCGCGCTGCGCCAGCAATTCCAGAAGGTCGACGGTGCGGCCCGGCTCGACGGCAGGCCGGGGCAGCTGCGCGACGTCAAGTTGCGCGGCGACCAGATCAGCTTCACGGTGCTGGACCCCGAAGGCGCCCGCCGCGACTTTTCCGGCCGCGTCTCTGGCAACACCATGCAGGGCGTGGTGAAACTGCCCGGCGGAGAAGCGAAGTGGCGCGCGACCCGCGCCAATTAGGATTCAGGATCAAGGATTCAGGATTCAGTAAACCCGTGGCGATTCACACCTCACGCTGCCTCCGTCCATTGAATTCATCTGGAGCGTGAACCATGGCAATGCAGCAACGCGCAGCGGCGATCATCGGCGGCGGCATCATGGGCGGCGACATCACCATCATCTTCGCCGCCGGGGGGTGGAAGGTGCACGTCATGAGCCCGTCGGAGAAGACGCGCGAAGCCCTGCCCGGCCGGGCCACGGCCGGTCTCAGGAAGCTGGGGGCAGCGGAAGCCAGCGCGGCCAACATCAAGACCTACGCCGCGCTCGACGCGATGCCGTGGAAGGACATCGACCTGGTGGTGGAGGCGGCGGTCGAGGACCTGCCGTTGAAGCAGAAGCTGTTCGCCCAGGTCGAGACGCTGGCGCGGCCGGATATTCCGCTTACCACCAACACCTCCAACTTCCCCATCGGCGAGATCGGCAAGTCGCTGAAGACCCGCTCGCGCGTCGCCGGCCTGCATTTCTTCATGCCGGCGCACCTGGTGCCGCTCGTGGAGATCGTCAGCAGCGCCTACACCGAACCGAAGGTGGCGGAAGGGCTGGTCGCGCTGATGAAAGCGCTCCACAAGGCACCGATCTGGGTGAAGAAGGACGTACCGGGCTTCGTCGGCAACCGCATCCAGCACGCCATGTTGCGCGAGGCGCTTTATCTCATCAACGACGGCATCGTCGACGCGCAAGACGTGGATACCGCGGTGCGCTATGGCTTCGGCTTCCGTTTCATCGCATGCGGCCCGATCCTGCAAAAGGAAATGTCGGGCTGGGACACCAATTATCTCGTCGCCGGGGCACTCTACCCGCATCTTTACGACAACAAGACACCCGCGCCCATCGTGAAGGCGTTGAACGACACAGGTCACCTCGGCATGAAGACGAAGCGCGGCTTCTGGCAGTGGACGGACGAGTCGATTGCAAGGGAAAAGGCGCGCATCGAGCGCTGCCTGCAGGCGGGGATGGAGATCCTGAAGTCAGACGGCGCGAAGTGAAAAAGTGGTGGCCAAGGTCGAAAGTGAATGGCCAAGTAGCTCAGTTGTGAGACTGGGAAAGGGGAATGGTGGCCGGGGACGGAATTGAACCGCCGACACAAGGATTTTCAGTCCTCTGCTCTACCAACTGAGCTACCCGGCCACTTACTGCAAAACGTTACTGCGAACCGCCTGACACAAGGATTTTAGTTCCGGCCGCGCCTCCCGGCGCTTAACATTCACGGCGTTCCCGCCGTGAAGTTAGCCTCCACTGAAACGAGCCGCGCAACGGGATGAAGCCCCCATTCGACCTGCGGTCCGACTTCGCTGAGGCGAAGTCCCGCGGCTCATTTTCAGTCCTCTGCTCTACCAACTGAGCTACCCGGCCACTTGCTGCAAAAACCGTTGATTCCCCGGGGACTTGGATTGTAATTCGAGCTGTGAGCAAGCGCTCACTTAACGTCGTTCCGGGGGGGGTACCTTAGGCCACAACATGCCTGGAAAACGGGCATGCTTCATGCGCCCCTGACCAACCCACTGAACGGCCTAATCTGATGGAAAAACGAAAGCGCGCTATTTAATCGTCAAACCGGCGCAGCGTCAAGAAAGTATCTCGTTGCGGGCAACAAAAAACCCCGCGCTGGCGGGGTTTCTTGCTTTCCTGGATCCCCGCCTACGCGGGGATGACTCGCTTGTTCCGCGTATTGAGCGGCAAGCTTTCGCTTGTCCGCTCGAATCCGCGAGTTGGAACGGCCGCTCGGTCCGTTTCTACCGAAGCTGAGCGGCGCGCCTGCGCGTCCGCTCCAGCGGCGGCATAAATAAGAAAGCCCCGCTCGCGCGGGGCTCTCTGAAGTCGAAGGAAGGGGGCACGGGGGAAACCATGGGTTTCCCCTGTTCCTCACCTGTCCCGGATGGCATGTAACACGCGCAGCGTGTTACATGTCCATGCCGCCCATGCCGCCCATGCCGCCGCCGTGGCCGTGGCCCGCCTGGGACTCTTCCTTCGGCAGCTCGGCCACCATGGCATCGGTGGTGAGAATCAGGCCCGCCACCGAAGCGGCGTTCTGCAGCGCGCAGCGCGCGACCTTGGTCGGGTCGAGCACGCCCATCTCCACCATGTCGCCGTACTGGCCAGTCTGGGCGTTGAAGCCGTAGTTGCCCTTGCCTTCGACCAGCTTGTTGATGACCACCGAGGGCTCGTCGCCCGCGTTGGCGGCGATCAGGCGCGCCGGCTCTTCCAGAGCGCGCATCACGATCTTGATGCCCGCGTCCTGGTCGTGGTTGTCGCCCTTGACCTTGAGGTTGATCCGCGCCCGCAGATAAGCGACGCCGCCGCCCGGCACGATGCCCTCCTCCACCGCCGCGCGCGTCGCGTGCAGCGCATCTTCCACGCGCGCCTTCTTCTCCTTCATCTCGACTTCGGTCGCGGCGCCGACCTTGATCAACGCCACGCCACCGGCGAGCTTGGCCACCCGCTCCTGCAGCTTTTCCTTGTCGTAGTCGCTGGTCGTCTCGTCGATCTGGGTGCGGATGTTCTTGACGCGCCCTTGGATCGCCTTGTTGTCGCCGTTGCCGTCGATGATCGTGGTTTCTTCCTTGCCGATCTCGATGCGCTTCGCCTGGCCGAGGTCCTTCAACGTCGACTTCTCCAGCTGCATGCCGGTCTCTTCCGAGATCACCACGCCGCCGGTGAGGACCGCGATGTCTTCCAGCATCGCCTTGCGGCGGTCGCCGAAGCCCGGCGCCTTCACCGCGCAGGTCTTCAAGATGCCGCGGAGGTTGTTCACCACCAGGGTGGCAAGTGCTTCGCCCTCGACTTCCTCGGCGATGATCAGCAGCGGCCGTCCCGCCTTGGCCACCTGCTCCAGCACCGGCAACAGCTCACGGATGCCGGAGATCTTCTTGTCGTAGAGCAGGATGTAGGGGTTCTCGAGCACCGACATCTGCTTTTCGGCGCTGTTGATGAAGTAGGGTGAGAGATAGCCGCGATCGAATTGCATGCCCTCGACGACTTCGAGCTCGTTCTGCAGGCTCTTGCCGTCCTCGACCGTGATCACGCCCTCCTTGCCGACCTTGTCCATCGCATCAGCGATGTTCTTGCCGATCTCGATATCGGCGTTGGCCGAAATCGCGCCAACCTGGGCGATTTCCTTGGAAGTGGTGCACGGCTTGGAGATCTTCTTCAACTGCTCGACGATCCCCTCCACCGCCTTGTCGATGCCGCGCTTCAGGTCCATCGGGTTCATGCCGGCGGCCACATACTTCATGCCTTCCTGCACGATCGATTGCGCCAGCACCGTTGCCGTCGTGGTGCCATCGCCCGCCACGTCGGAAGTCTTGGAGGCGACTTCCTTCAGCATCTGCGCCCCCATGTTCTCGAACCGGTCCTTCAACTCGATCTCCTTCGCGACCGAGACCCCGTCCTTGGTGACGGTCGGCGCCCCGAACGAGCGCTCCAGCACCACGTTGCGGCCCTTGGGACCGAGAGTGACCTTCACCGCATCGGCCAGTATGTTGACACCGGCCACGATCTTGTTGCGGGCGAAGTCGTGAAATTTGACGTCTTTCGCTGACATATCTAATCGCTCCTGTTATTGCGTAATTCGCTGGATTATTTGCCTTCGACCACGCCCATGATGTCTTCTTCGCGCATCACGAGCAGCTCGTCGCCTTTAATCCTCACAGTCTGTCCGGAGTACTTCCCGAACAGGATCTTGTCTCCCACCTTGATGTCGAGGGGACGTACCTTGCCATCCTCCAGAATCTTGCCCTTGCCCACCGCGATGACTTCGCCCTGGTCGGGCTTCTCGGCGGCGGTGTCGGGAATGACGATCCCGGAAGCGGTCTTGCGTTCTTCTTCCAACCGCTTGACCATCACGCGGTCGTGTAATGGACGTATCTTCATCGTGATGTCTCCTGTGGATTAACCTGAATGACGGAGAACGACTGCTTAGCACTCGTCTCTATCGAGTGCTAACAATACGGCTAAGATCACGTTATGTCAATAGGTTAGCCATACTAGCCAACCGGATAGACACCGATGTTGGCGCACACTAACCCAAATGGCGGCGAAACCGCAGGCCACCAGAAAACACCGAAAAACTAACTGGTTAGTCTAGTTCGAGCGGGATACTGGTGGAGACGCCGAAGCGGTAAACCGTCTTGCGGTTGCCGTCGCAGCGGGGCGGGATCGGACGATGGGGGCAGGGCGGGGGCCGCCGTCCCCGCGAGGTCAGGGTAGCGTCATCGGCAACCTCGGCCCAGATGCCGCCGCTGACTGGCCGGAACAGCCACATGAGGTAACCACGTCTTGCCGCAAGCTGCAGCAGCTCGTCGGCATCGGGCGCATCGGCCACCACCACCTGATTTCCGTTGATGCCGAACGGGAACGCGCCGAACGCCTGGAGGCATTCGAGTGCTTCGGTGGAGGGCGCGCCGGGCCGCATGCAGCCTTTGCGCTCGGCGCGCGCGACGTCCCACGCGCCCAGCTCCCACGCCGCCTCCATCGCGGCGCGGTCCACCGCAACCAGATCGCGCCAGCGGTCGTTCAACTGCAGCGCGGAACTCGGCAGCGGCGTGTAGGACACCGTCTCCGCCTGCTCCACTTCGGCCAGCTTTTCCCTGATGAAGCCGTGCCAGTGCAGGGTGAGGATCAACGGCGTGTCCGGGCAGGGCACGGCCGCGAGCGTGATACCGACGAGCGGCAGACCACTCGCCGCAATCTGCTCCTCTATGCGCTCAAGTATTTCCATGGTCAAGACTGCTCATATCGGGTGCTAAACTCACTGCGCCCCTGGTAGAAACAGGCAAGATTGATGCCAGTCTTCCGATCCTAACGTCGCGGCTGAAGCTGCGGTTGACCCCGCGGGAAGGTTTGCGCGGCCCCGGTTCGGGCTGGCACCCGGTCGTACGTGACTGAAGTCGCAGATCTAAGGGAAGATGGTCTTTAGGCACTCGCCCGTATACTTAAATCCTCCCCGACCAAAATGCAAATTGGCACTCGCAGCAGTCTGCTGCTAAAGCGTAGCCTCGCCGCGGTCTGGCATCCTTGCACCCAGATGAAGCTGCACGAGTGGCTGCCGCTCGTCCCGGTGGCGCGCGGAGCGGGCTGCTGGCTTTACGACGCCGATGGCCGGCGCTACCTCGACGCCATCAGCTCGTGGTGGGTCAACCTGTTCGGTCATTGCCATCCGCGCATCAATGCCGCGCTTGCCGACCAGCTTGGCAAGCTCGAGCACGTGCTGCTCGCCGGGTTCAGCCATGAGCCGGTGGTGGAGCTTTCGGAGCGTCTCGCGCGCGCCACCGGAGGCGCACTTGGCCACTGCTTCTACGCGAGCGACGGCGCCTCTGCGGTCGAAATCGCCCTCAAGATGAGCTTCCATTACTGGCGTAACCGCGGCAACCCGGCGAAAACCCGCTTCGTCAGCCTCGCCGGCAGCTATCACGGTGAAACGCTCGGCGCCCTGGCGGTGACCGACGTGCGCCTGTTCAAGGACATCTACGCCCCGATCGTCATGACGACCAGCCAGGTCGCGAGCCCTGACTGGCGGCTCGCAGAAAAAGGCGAGTCCGCTTACGACTACGCCGTGCGCTGTGCCGCGGTGCTGGAGCGTCACCTCGAGCGCCATCATGGGGAAACCGCGGCCTTTATCCTGGAACCGCTGGTGCAGGGCGCGAGTGGCATGGCGATGCACGACGCGGAGTACCTGCGACGGGCGCGGCGCCTCTGCGACCGCCACGGCGTGCACCTCATCGCCGACGAGATCATGACCGGGTTCGGCCGCACCGGCTCGTTTTTCGCCTTTGATCAGGCCGGCATCACGCCGGATTTTCTGTGCCTTTCGAAAGGCATCACCGGCGGCTACCTGCCGCTCTCCGTCGTGATGACGCGGGATGCCGTCTACCAGGCATTCTATGACGACGATGTGACGCGCGGCTTTCTCCACTCGCACTCCTACACCGGCAACACGCTCGCCTGCCGGGCGGCGTTGGCGACGCTCGACCTCTTCGAGCAGGAGAACGTGATCGAGGCCAACCGCGCCAGGCGCGCGCGCATTACCGCGGCCACGCGCCCCATCGCGCAGCACTCCCGCGTCAGGAACTTCCGCAATACCGGGATGATCTGGGCTTTCGAAGTCGAGACCACGGATCCGTCCTTCGCGAGCCGGTTTTTCGCCGCCGCGCTCGAGCGGGAACTGCTGCTCCGGCCCCTCGGCAAGACCGTCTATTTCATGCCGCCGTACGTAATCGGCGAGGATGAGATCGCGCTGCTCGCCGCACGCACGGCGGCGCTCCTGGACGCGCTGCCTGCGGCATAATCTCACTATACTGGTTGCGACCCGGAATTCTCGATGATGAGCAAAGGGTAGCGGTCATGCTTCACGGATTACTCACGACAGCCCTCGCGGCAGTGCTCGCGCTGTGGATGCCGTGCGTCCATGCCCAAGCGGCTGCGCTTCCCGAGCCGGTGGCCCGGGCACTTGCGGAAGCCGGCATACCCGAAAGCGCGACGGCATTCTACGTGCACGAGATCGGCGCGCGGCGCCCGCTCTTCGCCGTGGGGGCCGAACGATCGATGAACCCGGCGTCCACCATCAAGCTCGTGACCACCTACGCCGCGCTCGAACTGCTCGGGCCGGCATTCCAGTGGGTGACCGAGGCCTACGCGGCGGGTGCGTTGAGCGATGGGGTGCTCGCGGGCGACCTGGTGCTCAAAGGCAGGGGCGATCCCAAGCTCACGCTGGAGAATTTCTGGCTGCTGCTGCGCAGTCTGCGCAGCCGGGGGCTGCGCGAGATCCGAGGCGACCTCGTGCTCGACCGCACCTACTTCGCCGCCAACGACCACGACCCCGCGCGTTTCGACGAACAGCCGACGCGCCCTTACAACACCGGACCTGACGCGCTGCTGGTGAACTTCAAGGCGGTACGGCTGTTCTTCGTGCCGGACAACGAGTCGCGCCTGGTGCGGATTCTGGCCGAGCCCGCGCTGCCGCAAGTGCAGATCGTCAACCGGCTGGCGCTGGTCAATGGCCCGTGCGGGGACTGGGTCAGCCGACTCAAGGTGGACGCGCAGGGCGGCTCAGCCGCAACGCGCCTCACCTTCAGCGGCCGCTACGCCGCGAGCTGCGGCGAGCGCGAGCGCAGCTACAGCGTTCTACCGCACGCTCATTACGTGCTTGGCCTGTTTCGCGAGCTGTGGCGCGAGCTGGGCGGGACGTTCGCCGGGACGGTGCGCGATGGGACGGTCGGTGCGGATGCACGTCCTATCGCCGCCGTGGAGTCCCCGGCGCTGGCCCAAGTCGTGCGCGACATGAACAAATTCTCGAACAACGTCATGGCGCGGCAGCTGTTCCTGACGCTGGGGGCAGAGGGGGCAGGTGAGCCGGCCACGCCGGAGAAGGCCGACCGCGTGATTCGCGAGTGGCTGGCAGGAAAAGGACTGTCTGTTCCGGAATTGATACTGGAGAACGGCTCCGGGCTCTCGCGTATTGAGCGCATCAGCGCGAGAAATCTCGGATTATTGCTGCTCTCTTCGTTCCGGAGCCCGGTGATGCCGGAGCTCATCGCCTCGCTGCCGCTCGCGGCGGTAGACGGAACGATGAAGAAACGCCTATCGGACGCAGACGTAGCAGGCCAGGCGCACATCAAGACCGGGTCGCTTACCGGCGTGCGCTCGATCGCCGGCTACGTGCTCGACGCGCAGGGGCGCCGCCTGGTCGTAGTGTCCATGGTGAACCACCCCAATGCCGGGAACGCGCAGGCGGCGCAGGATGCGCTGCTAGCGTGGATCTACCACCGCGGCGCTGAAAGCGAGTGTTGCCCGCGGAAATGAGGAAGGAGGTCAACATGTCCGTGAAACCCGTCGTTGTGTCCGGATTCCTGGCAACTGTATTGGGTGTTCCCGGTATGGCTTCGGCGCAGGATGCAGGCTTTTATGCGGGCTTCTCTGCAGGTCAGGGAAGGTTCACGGATGGCTGCGCAGGGCTGGCCAACGCGGGATTTGTGGGCAGTTGTGATGAGAGGGACGCTGCCTGGAAGATTTTCGGCGGCTACCAGTTCAACCGCATTTTCGGCGCCGAGGCCGGTTACACCAAGCTCGGCGAGGCGCATATGCGCGGCACCCGCTTCGGAGCGCCAGCGACCGCCCAGGCTGTGGCGAGCGGCTTCGAAATGGTGGGCGTGGCGACGATGCCGGTCTCCGGGCTGCTCGCCGTGTACGGCAAGGCGGGATTCTTGCGCTGGGATGTCGATCTGAGCGGCACTGGTATCTCGATTGGAGACACCGGGACGAGCATGACTCTCGGCGCGGGACTCCTGTACCCCTTCACCAAGCGGCTGGCGGCGCGCGCGGAATGGCAGCGTTACAGCGACGTCGGGAATGACAGTACCACCGGCCAGAGTGACGTCGATGTATTCAGCATCGGTTTGGTCATCAAATTCTGATAGCGGCATCTGAAAAACCGATCGCCTGCAGGATGGTGGCCGGATGCTCCGCCCTGCGGACGCAGCTGCGTCGGGGCCGCCTGTCTCCCGCATTGCGTCTTGTGCCATTGTTCCCTTGTTCAGCCAAAAATTTGTCACAAATCCGGCGTCTGATGGTGATACGGTTCCTTCGAATCGCGTGAACGCAAGCGTAGCATGAATTGCATCAAGGAGATGCTGATGCTGCGTCAACGCGCGATGATCGGGTGGGCGATGGTGGCCGCCGCGCTGCCGCTCGTCGCAGCGTACGCTGGAGAGGCAACGCCCGGCGCGCCGGCCCCCGCAATCGAGAGTTCGCCTCCGAGTCCGGTTCCGGAAATGGTGCCCTCTGTTCCGCTGGAGGAGCTACAGCTCGAGGCCAAGCCGGCGGGCCTGATCTACAAAGCGGAAGCGCCGGCCCCCGCGCCGCGGCCCGATGATATCCGCTTCGATTTCGCGCAGCGCCCGGCGCCGGAAACTGCCCTCAGGCTCTCGCCGGCCGTCAGTGCGCCGCGGACCGGGTGGGCCTTTTCGGGGCGGGTGGGACCCCTGCGCTGGCTGACCCCGATCGACGGCGAAGGAGAGGCCACGATGCGCCTCGGCGCCAGGGTTTCGGGTCAGCCGCACACGCCGGGGATGGGCAAATTCAACATCAGCGTCCACTACACTTTCGAGTGACGGCCGCGCGGCGCCGGCGCCCGCCGCGTTTCCGGTTTACAGCCCCAGCTCGCGCCACAGCGCGTCCACGCGCCGCTTGACTTCCTCGCTCATTGCGATCGTCTCGCCCCAGCGACGGTCGGTTTCTCCCGGCCACTTGCGGGTCGCATCTATCCCCATCTTGGAGCCGAGCCCGGGCACCGGGCTCGCGAAATCGAGATAGTCGATGGGCGTGTGTTCCGTGATCAGGGTGTCGCGACGCGGGTCGACTCGCGTCGCGAGCGCCCACACCACTTCCTTCCAATCGCGGACGTTGACGTCGTCGTCGGTGACGATGATGAACTTGGTGTAGAGGAACTGGCGCAGGAAGCTCCAGATGCCGAACATCACGCGCCGGGCATGGCCCGGGTACTGCTTCTTGATGCTGACGCATGCAACACGGTAGGAGCAGCCCTCGGGCGGCAGGTAGAAGTCCGCAATCTCCGGGAACTGGCGCGTGAGCAGCGGCACGAACACCTCGTTCAGCGCCAATCCCAGCACCGCCGGCTCGTCGGGCGGCTTGCCGGTGTAGGTCGAGTGGTAGATCGGATCGCGCCGGGTCGTGATCCGATCGATCGTCAGGACCGGAAAGCGTGCTTGTTCATTGTAATAGCCGGTGTGGTCGCCGAACGGCCCCTCGAGCGCGGTTTCGCCGGGCTGGATGGCGCCCTCGAGCACGATCTCCGCGCCGGCCGGCACCTGCAAATTGTGACCGTGGCATTTCACGATTTCGGTTTTCGATCCCCGCAGCAAGCCTGCGAACTGGTACTCGGAGAGCGTGTCAGGCACCGGCGTCACCGCCCCCAGCAGGGTGGCAGGATCGGCCCCCAGCGCCACCGCCACCGGGAAGGGCTCGCGCGGATGCGCCAGGCAATGGTCGCGGTAGTCCAGCGCGCCGCCCCGATGTGCGAGCCAGCGCATGATGACTTTATTGCGGGCGAGCACCTGCTGGCGATAGATGCCAAGGTTCTGGCGGCGCCGGTTGGGACCACGCGTCACCGTCAGTCCCCAAGTGATGAGCGGCGCGGCGTCCCCCGGCCAGCAGGTCTGGACCGGCAACTGCCCGAGGTCCACGTCCGGGCCGTCGAGCACCGCTTCCTGGCAGGACGCGCGCGTCACTACCCGCGGCTCCATCGAGAGCACGGTCTTCAGCAGCGGCAGCTTCTCCCACGCGTCCTTCCATCCTGTGGGCGGTTCGGGCTCCCTGAGGGTGGCGAGCAGCCGGCCGAGCTCGCGCAGCGCCGCGGCCGGGTCATCCGCATCCACGCCCATGCCAAGCGCGACGCGCTTGACCGTGCCGAACAGGTTGCCGAGCACGGGGATCGTATGCCCCTTCGGCCTCTCGAACAGCAGCGCCGGCCCGCCTGCTTTCAGCACGCGGTCGCAGATCTCGGTCATCTCGAGGCAGGGATCGACCGTAGCGCTCACGCGCTTCAACTCGCCGCGTGCCTCGAGCCCGGCCAGGAAATCGCGCAGGTCACGGTATTTCATGTGCCAGGGGCCGCCACTTCAGCGAAGCATGCCGGACATGAAATGGAGATCCAGCGCGAGGCCCCCAAAGACCGCGAGCCCCACCCGGTTGTTGTTGCGAAAGGCGCGGAAACAGCGGTCGCGGTCGCGGCCGCGGATCAACCAGTACTGGTGGAGGACCAGGCCGGCGGCAACGGCGAGCCCCGCAAAGAAGACAGGGCCGAGCCGCTGCCAGCGGCCGATCACCGTCATGATGGCGAGAAACACGGCCTGCGCAACCATGACCCCGGCCACGTCGAAGCGCCCGAGCAGTATCGCAGAGGACCTCAGCCCCAGCTTCAGGTCGTCATCGCGGTCCACCATCGCGTACTCGGTATCGTAGGCGACGATCCAGAAGAAGGTGGCGCCCATCAGCGCCCAACCCGCGGCCGTTATGTAGCCCAGCTGCGCCGCGAACGCCATCGGGATCGAAAAGCTGAAGGCGACACCAAGCCAGGCCTGGGGAAAGACGAAGAAGCGCTTGAGGAAGGGGTAGATCACCGTGATTGCAAGGGCGGCGAAGGACAGCTTCACGGTCAGCCAGTTCAACTGCAGCACCAGAACAAAGGCGATCAGCAGCAGTGCAGCCGCCAGCGCCAGGGCCTCGTGCGGGGACACGATGCCGGCGGCGAGAGGCCGGTCGCGAGTACGTTGCACATGCGGGTCGAACTTGCGGTCGGCGTAGTCGTTGATCACGCATCCGGCCGAGCGCGTGAGGACCACGCCGAGCAAGAAAATGGCCAGGATCTCCAATTCGGGGACGGCGCGCCGCGCGAGCCACAGGCCCCACAGCGTCGGCCACAGCAGCAGCAACGCGCCGATCGGCTTATCGAGCCTCATCAGCCTTTCGTACGCGTCGAGCCTTTGCTTGAGCGTCATGGCGCGAGCTTCAGGATGGCGGGCAGGAATACCTCGGTCACCAGTATAGGCGAATTATGCAGCGTGAATAGCGAGCGCCGCGCCCACAGCGCCTGCGGCCGGGCGCGCAGCGCAGCGCATGCCCGCGCATGCAGTTCGTCGTTCGGAGTGAGTCTCCGGAAGCTCAGCGGCCAGCGCTTGATCCGCGGGTCGGCAAAGAGCGCCGCTCCCAGCGGCCGCGCGCCGAGGCGCGAGAGTGCCCGCCACGGCCCGCGCAGGTCGCGCCGCCGCACCACGCTGTGCGCGAACACCACCGGCTCTCCCCCGCAATCGAGGCACACTTCGCGCACTAGCGCGAGCGGCCCGCGTGCACCGAAGAGCGGCCGCTCGTCGCGCGTCGGCCGCCGCGGTCCTTGGAACAGCAGCCGCACGCCGAAACCTGCGCAGCGCGTCCGAATGCGGTCCGTAAGCGAGCCGCGATCGGTCAGCCAGGGAAGATGGCGCCCCGCGCCCGGCACGGGCCGGCGGCGCCACACACGGTTGCGAGACGCGATCGGCAAGGCATTCTCGGGCGTAGCGGGGCTAGGCCTTGAGGTACTCGTGCCGCGCGCCCAGCCAGCGCGCGAGGTGGCGGCGTGCTGCGTCCGGCTGGTCGCGCGGCAGCGTGGCGGCCGCCGCGCGCGCCTGCTCGAGCAGGTCGAGGTCGCGGTTCAAGTCGGCGAAACGGAGCAGCGGAATGCCGCTCTGGCGCGCGCCGAGCAGCTCCCCCGGCCCGCGCAGCCGCAGGTCGTGGCGCGCAATCTCAAACCCGTCGCGATGCTCGTAGATGATCTTGAGCCGCTCCCGGGCGGCGGGCGTCAGCGGATTCGCATAGAGCAGGATGCACACGGCCTCCTCGGTGCCGCGGCCGACCCGCCCGCGCAGCTGGTGCAGTTGCGCGAGCCCCATACGCTCGGCGTGCTCGATCACCATCAGCGTTGAGTTGGGCACGTCCACACCCACCTCGATCACCGTGGTGGCGACCAGCAGCTGGATCGCGCCACGCCGGAACGCGTCCATGATCCGCGCCTTCTCCTCGCTCTTCAAGCGCCCATGGATGAGCCCGAGCTTCAGCTCGGGAAAGGTCGCGGTGAGTACAGCGCGCGTTTCGAGCGCGGCCTTGAGCTGGAGCTGCTCCGACTCCTCTATGAGCGGACATACCCAATAAGCCTGGCTGCCCGCCATGCAGGCATCGCGCACCCGCCGGATCACCTCCGCGCGCCGCGCCTCCGACACGAGCCGGGTCGCGACCGGCACGCGCCCGGGCGGCAGCTCGTCGATCGTCGAGACGTCGAGATCCGAGTAGAAGCTCATCGCCAGCGTGCGCGGGATGGGCGTGGCGCTCATCATCAACTGGTGCGGTTGCGCGCCCATGTCGGGGCGAGAGCCCTTCATGCGCAGCGCCAGCCGCTGGTGCACGCCGAAGCGGTGCTGCTCGTCTACGATCGCCAGCGCCAGGTCGGAGAACTCAACCTCCACCTCGATCAGCGCGTGGGTCCCGACCGCGATCTGCGCCTCGCCCTTCGCTACCGCCGCCAGCGCCGCGCGCTTGTCGCGGCGGGCAAGCCCTCCCGAGAGCCAGGCCACCTTCACCGCGAGCGGCGCGAGCCAGCCTGCCAGCTTGCGGTAATGCTGCTCGGAGAGAATCTCGGTCGGCGCCATCACCGCCACCTGGCGGCCATTCTCCACGCACTGGGCCGCCGCCAGCGCCGCGACGACCGTCTTGCCGCTGCCGACGTCGCCCTGCAGCAGGCGCTGCATGGGGTGGGGGCGCGCGAGGTCGCCCTCGATCTCGCGCCACGCCCGTCGCTGCGCCCGGGTGAGATCGAAGGGCAGCCGCTGCACCAGCGCGCGCGTGAGATTGCCGCGCGGCGCGAGCGCAGGGGCGCCCGCAGCCCGGCGCCGCTCCCGGTGCAGCCGCATCGAGAGCTGCTGTGCCAGCAGCTCGTCGAACTTCATCCTGCGCCAGGCCGGGTGGCGGCGCTCCTGGAGCGCTTCCTGCGACACCTGCGGCGGCGGGCTGTGCAGGAGCAGCACCGCGTCGCGGAACGGGGGCAGCCCGAGACGGCCTGTCAATTGCGGCGGCAGCGTGTCCGCGAGATCACAGTCAACGAGCGCGTGAGCGATCAACCGCCGCAACGTCTCCTGCGCGAGCCCTGCGGTGGTCGGATAGACCGGTGTCAGCGCCTGCGCGACCGGAGCTTCGCCTTGCAGCACGCGGTACCGCGGGTGCACCATCTCGGGCCCGAAGAAGCCGTGGCGGATCTCCCCGAACGCGCGCAGCCGCGCGCCCGCGGCGAGCTGCTTCAGCTGGCTTTGATAGAAGTTGAAGAAACGCAGCGTCAGCACGCCGCTGCCATCCTCGATGTGGCAGATCAGCTGGCGCCTCGGGCGATACTTGACGTCCGACTCCACTACGTTGCCCTCGACCAGCACCGGCTCACCCGGCGGCGCCTCGCTGAGCGCGTAGAGCCGCGTCTCGTCGTCGTAGCGCAGCGGCAGGTGCAGGACGAGATCGAATCTGCTGTTGATGCCCAGCTTGGCAAGCCGATCCAGCGTGCTCCTGCTGAGGCCAACAAGCGAGGATTGAGGATTGAGGATTGAGGATTGATTCGAGGATCGAGGATTGAGGATTGAGGATTGAGGTTTCTTATCCATGTGTGCGGGGTCGAGGCTCTTACCTGGGGTTTGAGTTCTTGCCGCCATCCCGATAGCGTTTCCTCGACAACCGCGTCCGCTCAATCCTCAATCCTAATGACTCAATCCTGAAGCACCATGATGGCATCCATCTCCACCAGCGCGCCGCGCGGCAGGCTGGCGATGCCGACCGCGGCACGCGCGGGGTAGGGCGGCGAGAAGTAGGCGGCCATGGTCTCGTTCACCAGCGCAAAGTTGCCAAGATCGGTGAGATAGACGGTGAGCTTCACGACGTCCTTCAGCTCCCCGCCCGCCGCCCGCGCCACCGCCCGCAGGTTCTGGAACACGCGGTGGATCTGCGGACCGACGCCGGCGACCAGCTCCATCGTCGCGGGATCGAGCCCGATCTGGCCGGCGAGATACACCGTAGCGCCACAGCGCACCGCCTGCGAATAGGTGCCGATCGCCTTCGGCGCGGCTTCGGTATGGATGATTTGCCTGGCCATGCATCCCTCTCCGTCGAATTGGGTGGTGAGCGAGCGACGCCTTATGATGAAGCGCCGTCCGCCGGAATTCAATCAACTGGGCAGCTTGAGCACGTACTTGGCCAGTATGTTGCGCTGGATCTCGCTCGAGCCGCCGTAGATGGTGGCGGGGCGCGCGTAATAGAAGGGGTTGAGGAAATCCGTTTCCACGCCGGCGACGTCGTGCACGCCGGCGACGACGCCCTGCTCGGCGCCGACCTCGATGAGCAGCTCCGTCAGCCGCTGCCAGGTCTCCATGGTCCAGACCTTGAGCATGGACACGTCCTGCCCGAGCGGCTCGCCGCGTTTGACCTGCTCAACGAAGCGGCCGTAGAGCGTCGCCCCGTCCTCGATGTCGAGCTTGAGCGCCGTAAAGCGGTCGACGAAGCCGGGATCGTCGAACAGGCCCTTCGCGCGCGCGACCGCCTCCAGGCGGTTCAGCGCATACTGCGGGCGGCGCGGGCTGCCGATGCCCAACCGTTCAAAACCGAGGAGCGCCTTGGCCACGGTCCAGCCGTCATTCAGATTGCCTACGAGGTTTCCGCGCGGCACGCGCACGTTGTCGAAGAACACGTGGCAGAATTCCTCGTGGCCGGCAAGGTTGCGGATCGGGCGCAGGGTGATGCCCGGCGTCGACAGCTCCACCAGCAGGAAGCTGATGCCCTGCTGCTTCTTCGCGCCCTTGCCGGTGCGCGCGAGAAGGTAGATGTGGGTCGCGTCATCGGCGAGCGAGGTCCAGATCTTCTGGCCGTTGACGACGAAGTGCTCGCCTTCGGGCACGGCGGCGGTCTGCAGGCCCGCCAGGTCGGAGCCCGCGTTGGGCTCGGAATATCCCTGGCACCAGAGGTACTCGCCGGAGAGCGTGCGCGGGAGGTAGTGGTCCTGCTGCGCCGGGGTGCCGAAGCGCATGATGAGCGGGCCGACCTGCATGATGCCCTGGTCCGGCGGGCGGGCGACGCCGTGGCGCTCCATCTCCTCGAGGTAGATCACCATCTTGCCGGCATCGAGCGCCATGCCGCCGCGCTCGCGCGGCCAGTTGGGGGCGATCCAGCCTTTCTCGTAGAGCTTGCGCCACCAGTCCTTCATCTCGCGCCAGCGCGCGCGGTGCAGGATGTAGCGCAGTTGCGGCGGATATTCGCGCTCGAAGAAGGCGCGGACTTCCCGCCGGAACTCCCCGTCGCTTATCGCGTTGTAATCCGGCTTCGGGCTCGAGGGGTTCATATCCGGGCCCCTAGCAGCCTGTCGGACTTAAGTGTCCGACAAGCTGCTAACAGCAAAACCGCCCGCGAATTTCGAATAAAACGCAGGGTAACGACCCCGATTGGCCTCCGATGGGCACGCGCGTAGCTTGGAAATGGGGTTTTCACTGCTTTTGACTCCCGTTATCGTGCGGGCGGTTTTGCATAAGGAGTTTGTCGGGGCTAAGACCGACAAACTCCTAGTGCGAGGCGCGCGTAGCGGCGGCGGTGCCAGTTCGCGCCGCCGAGCCATGCCGTCAGCACCAGCGCGCGCTTGAGATAGAGCCCCACGTCGAACTCGTCGGTAAAGCCGATCGCGCCGTGGAACTGGATCGCCTCGCGCGTGATTCTCGCTGCCGCGTCGGCGCAGCGCGCCTTCACGCGGCTCGTCGTCGCCGCCCGATCGGCGGCTGCGAGACCGCGGTCGAGCGCGGCGAGCGCTTCCTCCAGCACCGCCGATGCGAGCTCCTTGTGGATATAGAGGTCCACCGCGCGGTGCTGCAGCGCCTGAAAGGCTCCGATCGGTCTGCCGAACTGCTCGCGCGTCCTGAGGTAATCGAGGCTCATCTCGAGCGCGCGGTCCATCACGCCAGCGAGTTCCGCGCCGGTGATGGCGCAGCCATGGTCGAACGCCCGGCCGAGCGCCTCGACCGCGGCCGCCCCGCTCGCGGCCACGCCTGATTTGGGCACCAGGGCGTCCTCCAGCATGAGGCTGCCGAATGAACGTCCGTCGGCGAGCGGCTCGAGCGTGATTTGTGCGCCCGCGGCCTCTCGCGGCAGCCACAACAACACGATGCCCCCGGCCGCGCGCGCGGATATGAGGAAGGCGTCGGCCTGTCCAGCGCCGGCGATGAAGCGCTTCACGCCGTTTACCTTGAAGCCGCCTTCAAAGGGCGTGGCCTGCGTCTCGATCGTCGTGCAGTCGAGCCCGCCCGCCTGCTCCTGCCACGCCAGCGCGGGCAGCAAATCGCCCGCAACGAGCTGCGGCAATCGCTCCTCCTTGAGCGTGTCATTCTCCGCCGCAGCCAGCGCAGTCGCCGCCAGCACCGCTGTCGCAGTGAGCGGCTCGGGAACCAGCGCGCGCGCGAGCCCGCGGGCAACGATCGCCATCTCCGCAAGGCCCAGCCCGAGCCCGCCGTAGCGCTCCGGCACCAGGATGCCGAGCCAGCCGAGGTCCGCCATTTTTTTCCATACTGCGCGGTCGTATTCGGCGCTCGTGCCGCGGAGCCGGCGCACCCGCGCGAGATCGGTGCCGCGCGCGGCGAAATCGGCCACGCTGTCGGTAAGCAAAGACCGGTGCTCGGCGGCGGCGGTGGAGCTGGCTGTATTCGCTTGCGTCATCGCGTTCCAGTCTCAGCTGCCCCGCAACTCACAAGAACTGTTGCCCGATCCACCAAGCCACCGCGGCAATGAAGGCTGTGCACGGAATCGTGAGCACCCAGGCGAGCACGATGTTGCCGGCGACGCCCCATCGCACCGCGGACACCGAATGCGCCGAGCCGACGCCGACGATCGCTCCGGTAATAGTGTGAGTGGTGGACACGGGGATGCCGAGGCCGGTTGCGAGGAACAGCGTCAGGGCTCCGCCCGTCTCGGCGCAGAAGCCGCCCACCGGCTTCAGCTTGGTAATGCGCTGCCCCATGGTCTTCACAATACGCCAGCCGCCGAACGCGGTGCCGAACGCGATCGTGATATAGCATGCAACCACCACCCAATACGGGATGTGCTCGTCGGGACTGGACAGGCCTGCCGCAATCAACAGCATCCAGATGATGCCGATGGTCTTCTGCGCATCGTTGCCGCCATGACCGAGGCTGTAGAGCGAAGCGGACGCGAGCTGCAGCCGGCGGAACCATCGGTCCACCCGCGCAGGCGTGGAGCGCACGCACAGCCAGGACACCGCGACCATCAGCGTGGCCCCGAGCAACAAGCCGAGTATCGGCGCTACGATGATGAACGCGATCGTTTTCAGCAGGCCGCTCGCCACCAGGGCCCAGATGCCGCTTTTCGCGACGGCCGCGCCCACCAGGCCGCCGATCAGCGCGTGCGACGAGCTCGACGGTATCCCGTAATACCACGTGATGATGTTCCACGCGATGGCACCGGCGAGCGCGCCGAACACGACGTAATGGTCCACTACCGACGGATCGATAATGCCGCGGCCGATGGTAGTGGCGACTTTTAGCTGGAACACGAAGACGGCGGCGAAATTGAAAAACGCCGCCAGCATCACCGCCTGGTAGGGCGTGAGCACGCGGGTGGAAACAACGGTGGCGATGGAGTTGGCGGCATCGTGGAATCCGTTCAGAAAATCGAATACCAGGGCGACAAACACCAGGAAAATCACCGTTCCGAGGCCGATGGTGGTTATTTCCATCCCGGCGCGCGCCCTACGAGTGCTCCAGCACGATGCCTTCAACGATGTTCGCGACATCCTCGCAGCGGTCGGTGATCAGCTCGAGCAGCTCGTAGATCGTGCGCAGCTTGATCAGCTGCTTGACGTCGGACTCCTCCCGGAACAGCCGCGACATCGCGGAGCGCATCACCCGGTCGGCGTCCGACTCCAGCCGGTCGATCTCCTCGCAGGTCTTGAGTATCGCTTCCGGGTCGCGCAGGTTGGCGAGCAGGTCGACGGCCACCTTCACGCGATCGCAGGTCATCTGGCAGATCTGGGCGAGCTGCTGCGCCTCGGCGGTGGTGCGCCGGATGTCGTAGAGCACGATCGTCTCGGCCACGTCCTGGATGAGATCCAGGATGTCGTCCATGTTGGTGATGAGCTGGTGGATCTGGTCGCGGTCGAGAGGCGTGATGAACGTCTTGTGCAGCAGCGTTATCGTCTCGTGCGTGATCTTGTCGGCGCCGCGCTCGGCGGTGTCGATGCGCTCGGCATGGGCGGCGAATATCGCGGGATCGGCCACGAGCTGCACCAGCGCGTGGCTGCCCTCGACGATCAGCGCCGCATGGGCGTTGAACAAGTCGAAGAACTTGACTTCGCGCGGTATCAGTCTGCTGAACATGGCGTTGTTCTCGTTGTGGTGGCCGCCGCGCCGCTATTTTGCCAGAAGGCCCGCCGTGTTTCCTGGGAATCTCAATGCCGTCCGGCGGGGGGGTGCCCCGCGGCGAGGAAACGGACGATGCATGAATCCGGCGGGCCTTTTCTTGGACTCACCCGGGCCGAAAGGCGAGAGCCACGTGGCCCTGTGAGGACCAAATCTCAGAAAATGCCGGGACGATTCCCGGCATTTCTTGGTGGAGACGAGGAGGATCGAACTCCCGACCTTCGCATTGCGAACGCGACGCTCTCCCAGCTGAGCTACGTCCCCACGCCTGTGCTGCGAGGGCCGAATTCTACAACGCCCCGGCGGATCGCGACAATCTCGCGGCGGCCCCGCGCAGTCGCAAACTTCATGCGCGACACGCCGCGCGCGCCCTGCCTGGTCGAATCACGATTCACTATTCACGATTCACGCCTTTGGGCATCGCGGCGCGGTGGGCCCAGACCATCATCGCCGCGCCGGCGATGATCATCGGCCCCGACAGCCACTGTCCCATCGAAAGCCCCAGCGAGAGCAGCCCGAGGAAGCGGTCGGGCTCGCGCGTGAATTCGACCAGGAAGCGGAACAGCCCGTAGGCCAGCAGAAACGCCCCCGAGACCGCGCCGCGCGGGCGCGGCCGCCGCGAGAACCACCACAGGACCACGAATAGCAACACGCCTTCCAGCGCAAACTCGTAGAGCTGCGAGGGGTGGCGCGGCACGCCGTCCACGTTTGGGAACACCATCGCCCACGGCACCGCCGCGGGGCGGCCCCACAGCTCCGCGTTGATGAAGTTGCCGAGCCGCCCTGCCGCAAGCGCAAGCGGCGCCAGCGGCGCGATGAAGTCGGTGACGGCGAGCCAGTCCTGACGGCGGCGCCACGCGAACCACACCATGGCGGCGATCACGCCCAGCATCCCGCCGTGAAACGACATGCCGCCCTCCCAGACATAGAAGATGCGCCAGGGCTCGGCGGCATAGTCGGCGAGCTTGTAGAACAGAACGTAGCCCAGGCGCCCGCCGAGGATGGTGCCCAGTATCCCGTAGAACAGCGCGTCGTCGAGATCCTTCGCCGTCCACACGGCCCCGGGCGTGCGCGCGATGCGGTAGCGGCCGACGGCCCAGACCAGCGCAAAGCCGATGAGGTACATCAGGCCGTACCAGCGCACCGCCAGCGGGCCGACGCTCACTGCGACCGGGTCGAATTGGGGATGGACCAGCATTGGATTGCGCTAAAATGGCGCTCTCATTATATAAGACGCTCGCGGAGTTCCCCATGCCGCTCAACAAGCGCAGCCAGCTGATCACCCAGGGCGTGCAACGCTCGCCCAACCGCGCGATGCTGCGCGCGGTCGGCTTCAAGGACGCCGACTTCAGGAAGCCGATCATCGGCATCGCCAATGGCTATTCCACGATCACGCCGTGCAATCTCGGTCTCGGCGACCTCACCCGGCGCGCCGAGGCGGCCGCGAAGAGGGCCGGGGCGATGCCGCAGACCTTTGGCACCATCACGGTCTCGGACGGCATTTCGATGGGCACCGAGGGCATGAAGTTCTCGCTGGTGTCGCGCGAGGTGATTGCCGACTCGATCGAGACCGCGGTGCAGGCGCAGCGCATGGACGGGCTCGTCGCGATCGGCGGCTGCGACAAGAACATGCCGGGGGCGATGATCGCGATCGGCCGCATGAACATCCCCGCGATCTTCGTATACGGCGGCACCATCAAGCCGGGCCATTACCAGGGCCGCGACTTGACCGTGGTGAGCGCGTTCGAGGCGGTGGGCGAATACACCGCCGGCAAGATCGGCAAGAACGAGCTTACCGGGGTGGAGCGCCGCGCCTGTCCCGGCGCCGGCTCCTGCGGCGGCATGTTCACCGCCAACACCATGTCCTCGGCGATCGAAGCGATCGGCATGAGCCTGCCCGGTTCCTCGACCATGGCGGCCGAGGACAGGGAGAAGCACGACAGCGCTGCCGAGTCCGCCGAAGTATTGATTCACGCCATCAAGAAGGACCTGCTGCCGCGCGCCATTCTGACCCGCAAGAGCTTCGAGAACGCGATCTCGGTGGTCATGGCGGTGGGCGGCTCGACCAACGCCGTGCTGCACCTGCTCGCCATGGCGCACGCTGCGGAGGTGCCGCTCGCACTGGACGATTTCGAGACGATCCGCGCGCGGGTGCCGGTGCTGTGCGACATGAAGCCTTCGGGACGCTACGTCGCGACCAACCTGCACGAGGCGGGCGGCATCCCGCAGGTCATGAAGATGCTGCTCGAGCACGGGCTGCTGCATGGCGACTGCATGACGATCACCGGCAAGACCATCGCCGACGTGCTGCGGAAGGTACCCCCGCGCCCGCCCCGGAACCAGGACGTGATCCGACAATGGGAGAGCCCGATGTACCCCCACGGGCACCTCGCCATCCTCAAGGGCAATCTCGCGCCGGAAGGGGCGGTCGCCAAGATCACCGGTCTGAAACGCCCCAGGATCACGGGGCCGGCGCGAGTGTTCGATTCCGAGGAAGCAGCGATGGCGGCGATCCTCGAAAAGACCATCCACTCGGGTGACGTGGTGGTGATCCGCTACGAAGGCCCGAAGGGCGGGCCCGGCATGCGCGAGATGCTCTCGCCCACTTCCGCGCTGGTGGGCGAAGGCCACGCCGAGGACGTCGGGCTCATCACCGATGGGCGCTTCTCGGGCGGCACCTACGGTATGGTGGTGGGGCACGTCGCGCCGGAAGCCGCGGTCGGCGGCCCGATCGCGCTGGTGAAGGAGGGCGACTCCATTACGATAGACGCCGAACGCCGCCTGTTGCAGGTGAGCGTCTCCGACGAAGAACTCGCGCGCCGCCGCGCCGCGTGGCGTCCGCTGGCGCCGCGCTACACGCGCGGCATCATGGCGAAATACGCGGCGCAGGTGTCCTCGGCGAGCCGCGGCGCCGTAACGGACTGATGCTTGCTGCGCAGGCGTCGCCGTGCGGCGACACCCCGCCCGTCGTGCGCGGCACCACACCCGACTGCGGGAACAACCCATGGCAAGGCAGGTCAAATCCGCAGGAGGAAAAATTATGATGACAGCATTCAACCGCCTTGTTTCCGGTGCGCTGATCGTTTGCACCCTTGGCGCGGGCATGCCGCTGCCGGCTTCCGCTGCGATCATCGCCACTGACCAGGTTGCGACGAGCGCCGAACGCGACCGGGTCAAGAGCTTCCTCGACCGCGCTGAGGTGCAGGCTCAGATGCAGGCGCTGGGCGTGAATCCGCAGGCGGCGCTCGCCCGCGTGGATGCGCTGAGCGATGATGAAGTCGCGGCGTTGGCCGGGCGCCTCGAACAGCTGCCCGCCGGTGGCACCGACATCGTGAGCGCGCTGCTGCTGGTCTTCATCATCCTGCTCATCACCGACATACTCGGGTTTACCAAGATTTTCCCGTTCACAAAGCCGGTCCAGAAATAAACTTGATTCGCCCATCTACAGCCCCCGCCACCGCGGGGGTTTTGCTTGGTGCCGTCCTCCTCTGGCTGAACGGCTGCGCGACGCCACAGGTCGCAGCGCTCCTCGCGCGGCCGCCGGCGACGCTGCCGGAGCGCGTCGAGCTCACCGGCGTTCCGTTTTACCCGCAGGAGGATTACCAGTGCGGCCCCGCTGCGCTCGCAATGATTCTCACCCACGCGGGCTCGGCAACGGCGCCCGAGGCGCTGGTGCCGCAGGTTTACCTGCCCGGCCGTGAAGGCTCGCTGCAAACGGAGATGCTTGCGGCCGCCCGCCGCCACGGGCTGGTCGCCTACCGCCTGGCGCCGCGGCTCGAGGACGTGTTGCGGGAGGCGGCCGCCGGCACTCCGGTGATCGTGCTCCAGAACCTTGCTCTTCCTTTTGCGCCGCTGTGGCATTACGCGGTCATCGTGGGCTACGACCTGCCGCGAGACGAGATTATTCTGCGCTCCGGCACCACACGCCGCGCGGTGATGACGCTCAGCAGCTTCGAGCGCACCTGGGCGCGCGGCAATCATTGGGCCATGCTGGCGCTCGCGCCGCAGCAGCTGCCGGCGACGGCTAACGAGGATCATTACGTGGTTTCGGTCGCCGCCCTGGAACGGGTTGCGCCGGCTGCCGCGCGCCGCGCCTACACGACGGCAATTGAGCGCTGGCCCGGCAATCTGGCGGCGCGGATCGGGCAGGGCAACGCAGCCTATGCGATGCGCGATCTCCCCGGCGCCGAGGCGGCCTACCGCGAGGCGACACGCCGCCACCCCCAGGCAGCCGATGCCTGGAACAATCTGGCTCAGGCGCTGCTCGAGCTCCAGCAGCGGCACGAAGCGCTGGCTGCGGCGCAGCGCGCGGTCGACATCGGCGGCCCGCGGCTCGCTCAGTACCAGGCAACGCTGCGGGCCATCGCCGAGTCGCGCTGAGCCGCGCCGGCATGATGCGCCGGCCGCCGCGTCGTGACACAATTCGCTGTTACGCGTGCTGCCTGTCATGCCCAACCGCCTCGCCACCCAGACCTCGCCCTACCTCCGGCAGCACGCCGATAACCCCGTGGACTGGTACCCGTGGGGAGCGGAAGCGCTCGAGCTCGCGCGCGAGGCCGACAAGCCGATCCTGCTCTCGATCGGCTATTCCGCCTGCCACTGGTGCCACGTCATGGCGCACGAGTCGTTCGAGGACCCGGAGGTGGCGGCGGAGATGAACCGGCACTACGTCAACATCAAGGTGGACCGCGAGGAGCGGCCGGACCTCGACCAGATCTACCAGACCGCGCATGCGATGCTGACACAGCGCAGCGGGGGCTGGCCGCTCACGCTCTTCCTCATGCCTGACGGCACGCCGTTTTTTGGCGGCACCTATTTTCCCAAGCGCGCCCGCCACGGCATGGCCGGCTTCCTCGACCTGCTGCCGCGCGTCGCAGCCGCCTACCGCGACAAGCGCGGGGAGATCGCGCGGCAGAACGCGGCCTTGCACGAGGCGCTCTCGCGCACGCTGCCCGCGCCGGGGGGCGGGCAGGAGCTCAAACGCTCGTCGCTCGACGCCGCGGTGCGCGAGTTCGCGCAAGCGTTCGACGACGTGCACGGCGGCATTGGCCAGGCGCCGAAGTTCCCGCACCCCTTCGAGCTCGCCTTCTGCTTGCGGCGCCACGCGCTCGACGGCGGGGAGCTGGGCCTTTCGATCACTCGCCTGACGCTCGTGAAGATGGCCGAGGGCGGCATCTACGACCAGCTGGGGGGCGGCTTCTGCCGCTACAGCGTGGACCCGTACTGGAGCATCCCGCACTTCGAGAAGATGCTCTACGACAACGCGGCGCTGATTGCGCTCTACAGCGACGCCTGGCTCGTCACGCGCCAGCCACTGTTCGAGAAAACGGTGCGGGGAATCGCGGGCTGGGTGATGCGCGAGATGCAGTCGCCCGCGGGCGGCTACTACTCCTCGCTCGACGCCGACTCGGAGCACGAAGAAGGCAAATACTACGTGTGGACGCGGGAAGAGGTGAAGGGCCTCCTCACGGCCGGGGAGTACGCCGTGGTCGAGCCCCACTACGGGCTTGATGGCGCCCCCAATTTTGAAGATCGCCATTGGCATCTGCGGGTGATGAAACCGGTCGACATCATCGCGCGGCGGCTCAATACGCCGGCAGCGGAATGCGAGGCACGGCTCGAATCCGCCCGCGCGAAACTGCTCGCGGCGCGCGAGCAACGCGTGCGCCCGGGACGGGACGACAAGGTGCTCGCGAGCTGGAACGCGATGATGGTGCGGGGGCTTGCGCGCGCCGCCAACGTGTTCGGCGAGGACGCCTGGCTTGCCTCCGCACGGCGGGCGCTGGAATTCATCCGGGCGACGTTGTGGCGCGGCGGCAGGCTCTACGCCACCTCCAAGGATGGCGTCGCGCATCTGAACGCCTATCTCGACGACCACGCCTTTCTGCTCGATGCGCTGCTCGAACTTCTGCAATGCGACTTCCGGGACGAAGACCTGCGATTCGCGCGCGATCTCTCGGAGCTGCTGCTCGAGCAGTTCGAGGACCGCGCAGCGGGCGGCTTCTTCTTCGTCTCGCACGACCATGAGAAGCTCATCCACCGCGCCAAGCCCGGCCATGACAACGCCACTCCCGCCGGCAATGGCATCGCCGCCTTCGCCCTGCAGCGCCTGGGGCACCTCATCGGCGAGCCGCGCTACCTGGCGGCGGCGGAGCGCGCGTTGCAGCTCTTCTACGCCCCGCTCGAGCGCCAGCCGAGCGGCTTTGTGAGCCTCGCCACGGCGCTCGACGAATATCTTTCGCCGCCGCAGACCGTCGTCCTGCGCGGCGAGGCCGACGCGCTGGCCGGGTGGCAACGCGCGCTCGCGAAGCAGCGCTACCGGCCCGATACGCTCATCGTCGCAATTCCCGCAGGCCGGGCGGGGCTGCCACCCGTCCTGGACAAAGCCGCCCCGGCCGGCGGTGCCAACGCCTGGATCTGCCGCGGCGTCACGTGCCTTCCGCCTATCAGCGATCTCGCTGAACTCGAGCGCACGCTGTCCGCCGGAAGTGACCAGGCGCAAGGGTTTTCTTACAAAATCCAAGGCAGTTCTGAGTAAGGAATTTGTCGGACTGAGGTTCGACAAATTCCTGATAGAATGCGCGGGTTTTTTGACCTGAACGCAAACTTCCCGGGAGACCATTCTTGAGAATCATCGTTACCCTCCTCGCCGCCGCAGCCGCGGCGACGCTAGCCGCGGGCGCGCACGCCGCCGATGCCAAGGCCGGCAGGGCGCTCGCCAAATCGAGCGGCTGCCTCGCCTGCCACGCGGAGGACAAGAAGTTGGTGGGGCCGAGCTACCGGGAGATCGCCGCCCGCTACCGCAAGGACAAAGCGGCGGAAGCGAACCTGGTCCAGAAAGTGAAGGCAGGCGGCAAGGGCGTGTGGGGCGACATCCCGATGCCGCCCAACGCCCACGTGAAGGACGCGGACATCAGGACCCTGGTGCAGTGGATCCTCTCCATCAGGTAAGCGGCGGCGAGCAGAAAGCCGGCAGCCCCGGCTGTCTTGTGGAGTATGCTGTGTAGGGTTCAGGAGCGGCCTGCGCCACAATGAAACTTACAACGCACAGACCCCTGGCTGAAATTATTTCTCCATTAGTAACAAAGAGTTACATCTAGGAGCCGACATGGTCCGTAAGCCCGTCGTCCTCAGCTGCCTGAGCTTCGTGCTCGCGTTTTTCCTCGCTGGCTGCGGCAAGGATGCGCCGCCGCCGGGATCGGCAGTCGCCATCAAGATCGGTCAGGTGTCCCCGCTCACCGGGCCGCAGGCGCATCTCGGCAAGGACAACGACAACGGCGCGCGGCTGGCGATCGAGGAGCTCAACGCGAAAGGCGTGACGATAGGCGGGGTCAAAGTGAAATTCGAGCTGGTGAGCGAGGACGACCAGGCCGACCCCAAGACCGGCACCATCGTCGCGCAAAAGCTGGCGGACGCCAGGGTCGCCGGCGTCATCGGTCACCTCAACTCCGGCACCACGATACCCGCTTCGAAGATTTACAACGACGCCGGCATACCGCAGATCTCCCCCTCGGCGACCAACCCCAAGTACACGCTCCAGGGCTACAAGGGCGCCTTCCGCGTGATGGCGAACGACGTGCAGCAGGGCAAGGTGCTCGGCGAGTACGCGGTTGGAAAGCTCGGTGCGAAAAAGATCGCGATCATCGACGACCGCACCGCCTACGGGCAGGGGCTCGCCGATGAGTTCGAGAAAGCGGCAAAGGCCGCCGGGGCGGCGATCGTCGGGCGCGAGTACACCACCGACAGGGCGACTGACTTCCGCTCGATCCTCACCAACGTGAAGGCCAGGCAGCCGGAGCTGCTGTTCTACGGCGGCATGGACGCGCAGGCGGGGCCGATGGCGGCGCAGATGAAAACGCTCGCGGTGAAGGCGAAGTTTCTCGCCGGCGACGGCGCGCAAAGTCCCGAGTTCATCAAGCTCGCCGGGGCGGCCGCCGAGGGCGTCGTCGCCTCCTCTCCCGGCGTGCCCCTCGACAAGATGCCGGGCGGCAAGGGTTTCACCGAGCGCTTCAACGCCAGGTACGGGCAGATCCAGATCTATGCGCCGTACGCCTACGACGCGGTGATGACGCTGGTCGAAGCCATGCAGAAAGCGGACTCCACGCAGCCGGCGAAGTACCTGCCCGAACTCGCGCGGATCAACCGCCAGGGGGTAACCGGCCCGATCGTGTTCGACGAGAAGGGCGATCTCCAGAGCGGCCCGATCACGCTCTACGTCGTGAAGGGCGGCAAGTGGGACACGCTCGAGACGGTGGGCGGCGGCGCAGCCCCGCAGAAGTAGCCCTCGCCCGGCGTGACGTGGTGAATGCCGCGTCTCAACCGATTGACGGCACCTTCGGGTGCCGTTTTTGCGTATAGAAACACGAACCGGTGGACATCTTCCTGCAGCAGCTGGTGAACGGCATCGTGCTGGGCTCGATCTACGCACTGGTCGCGCTGGGATATACGATGGTTTACGGCATCCTCGGGCTCATCAACTTCGCGCACGGCGAGGTGGTGATGATCGGCGCGATGATCGCGCTCACCGTGATCCAGTTACTGATCGGAAGCGGGATCGCGCTGCCCGGGCCGCTGATCGCCGCGCTGGGCCTGCTGATCGCGATGCCGGCGTGCATGGCACTCGGCTACGTCATCGAGCGCGTCGCCTACCGGCCGCTGCGCGCGGCGCCCCGGCTGGCCGCCCTCATCACCGCGATCGGCGTGTCCATCGTGCTGCAGAACGCGGCGATGATCGTTTGGGGACGCCAGTACCACGCGTTCCCGGCGCTGCTGCCCGCCGCACCCCACCCGCTCGCCGGCGCGACCGTAAGCGACCTGCAGATCTTCATCGTGCTGCTGGCCGCCGCCATCATGGCGGGGCTGCTCGCACTCGTGCACCGCACCCGGCTCGGGCGCGCCATGCGCGCCACCTCGCAGAACCCCGAGGTGGCGGGCCTGATGGGCGTCAACGTGAATACCGTGATCTCGATCACCTTCGTGATCGGCTCCGCGCTCGCCGCGGTGGCCGGGATCATGGTGGCCGCCTACTACGGCATCGCGCATTACTTCATGGGCTTCATGCTGGGGCTGAAGGCCTTCACCGCCGCGGTGCTGGGAGGCATCGGCAATCTCGCCGGCGCCATGCTGGGCGGCTTGTTGCTGGGGGTGATCGAGAGCCTGGGCGCCGGCTACATCGGGCCGCTCACCGGCGGCTTCCTCGGCAGCCACTACCAGGACGTGTTCGCGTTCGTGGTGTTGATCCTGGTGCTGGTGTTCCGGCCCTCCGGACTGCTCGGCGAGCGGGTCGCGGAGCGATCTTGATCAAGCCGCCAATGAACGCCGATAACATCAAGAGCGAAAAACACTGGAACCACAGATGAACACAGATATTTCAAACCCAAGGAGGCGGTTAGCAGAGGCTTTCATCCGTGTTTATCTGTGTTTATCTGTGGTCGATTCTTGCAGTTGATATTGATCGGCGTTTATCTGCCTTGATGTCTACCGGTCAACGCAACACCTCTGATCCAATGATGGATAAGGAGGTGGGGCATGGCAAGAAGAGCGAGCTTAAGTTATGAGCAGCAGCGAGATGTTTGGGCCCGATGGAAACGCGGC
>Ga0326597_10001320_pt1 | contig 40563 bp, 54 predicted proteins | sample RVTome_12_FD_203789 | JGI IMG/M metagenome (GOLD analysis project Ga0326597, IMG submission 203789) | Soil microbial communities from uranium-contaminated site in the Upper Colorado River Basin, Wyoming, United States - RVT100D185 | ecosystem: Environmental > Terrestrial > Soil > Contaminated >... | reverse complement strand
CTAGTATTGCTTTGGGTATTACTTTTGCTGTAATATACAGCGGAGTTGCGGGGATTGAGAATCAGGAGCTTCGAAACGCATTCTTCTTGGTTATTGGATTTTACTTTAGTAGAACAAATCACCAAGCAATAGGTGGTATTGGGGAAAAAACGATGGGTAAGTATAAAGGCAGGTAGATATGACTTTACAAGAATTTATCAAAAAATACACAGGGGTTAGAAACGTAGGTAATACTGACGTTAATAAGGGCGAGTGTGTTGGGCTTGTCATGGTTTACATCAAGGACTTGGGGCTTTCTCATATTTGGGGAAATGCCCGTGATATCTATTACAACGCCTCTGAACTTGAGTGGTTTAAGACACCAAACAGTCTCACAAAGTACCCTAAGGCCGGGGATATTATGTTCTTTGATAAAACATGGGGTGGTGGATTTGGACACACAGGAATTATAGTTAAGTCTGACCCTGTGAAGGATTCCTACACAATATTTGAGCAAAATCTTCCTCTAGGTTCAGCCCCAAAGACCGCAACAAGAACCAACTGGAACGGAGTTATTGGTTGGATTACACCTAAAATCGAAACCGATGATGATTGCGAGAAGAAACTTGCTGTTGCAATAGACGAGAGAAACAAAGCCCTACAGGAGAGACAGGATAAAGACGACAAGTACGAAGAAATGAAGGACAAGTACGCTACTGATATGGAAGCAAAAGATACCCAGGTTGAACAACTTACCAAAAACCTCTCTTTGGCAAACGAACAAAACGCCTCTTATGCTTTAGAGTTAAAAAACGAGCGTATAACGGGCGCCGAGTTAAAAGTAGAGGCAGATACCCTAAAAGGGGATATAATTGAAATTAGGGGCAAAAATGAAGCTCTGGGGACTGCTACAGAACGTCTTTCTAAGGAAAAACGCTCACAAGAAGCGGAGAACGAGAAATTAAGAAAACAAGCGGATGGTAATCTTCAGACATACAGCAGATGGAGAGCATTTATTTACTTTCTGATAGGGCGGTGAAAAATATGGGCATTTTACAAGAAGCACTAATAGAAGGATTAAGAGTCTCGCTACTTGCAGCGATTCCCGTTGTTATAGATGGGCTAAGCGCGGGAGCGGTGGACTGGAGGCTTGTCGGCATTTCCGGGTTAATTGCACTTCTAAGATTTGTTGACAAATACCTACACTTGCTTGGGAAAGAAACGGAAAATGAGTCTCTTACACGCGGTTTGACACGTTTTTAGAGTATTGAACCCTGCCTACGGCGTCTCATCGTGGGTAGGATTTGGCACTCTAACAAAGGAGGCTGTTGTGAGAAAAATCCTAATCTTCATCTTTGGGGTGTTTTGCGGGATGCTTCTCTTTGACTGGCTAGACTACTAAGGGAGGCCAACATGAAGTACAAACTGGTTGTTACATATTCGTACCATCCAGTTAGCGGAGGGCAACGCACAAGCGGAGAAGCGGAGCTTTACGCAAGAGATGAGTGGGAAGCTATGGAGTTTATGAACGAGTTTTTGGACTCGATTCGTGAAAAAGGAAACGCTATCTTGACGCTTTCCTATTCAGGCTTCTACTTCCACAACTGACAGGTCTTTCTAAAGGAGAGAGACCTGCCTACCGGTAGTACGCCGGTATGTACATTTAATTTGTACACAAAACTATGACTAAACCAAAACGGAGGTCTGGAATGGAGAAACACCTAGTGTTGTCTGACTTTCAAGTTCCAGACCACAGCTTGAGGTGTCTGGAAGTCGTGCTTAAATTCATAAAAGAGTATAAGCCCGATGTAATCCATCTGTTGGGTGATTTTGTCAACTTCACTCCCGTGAGTAGATACGACAAAGACCCCTATGACGATGGGACGCTAGAAAACGAAATATTGGTAGGGCGAAAAGTGTTGAAACAAATAACCGACATCGCCCATAAAGCCAACCCCAAGGTCAAGATTAGCTGGTATGAAGGCAACCACGAACAGCGTCTTATAAAGTACCTTGGTAGAATCGCCTCGGAACTTGCGAATCTTGAAATTTTAGGTGAGAAGGTGGTGTCAATTCCGCACCTCTTTCAGCTAAAGGACTTCGGGATAGATTTTATCCCCTACGACAGGTTCGTACACCATAAGGATGTGGTGTTCAACCACGGAACACTCGCTCGAATTAAAGCGGGTTACGCAGCTCATGCGATGATAGATAGAACTGGTATGTCTGGGATTCAAGGACACTCTCACAAGTTAGCCTTGATTTTCCGAACACAGTTAGGTATAACGAGATGGTGGATTGAGAATGGGTGTTTGTGTAACATCCCACCCAATCCCCGGTATGTCTCAAACCCTGACTGGGCGCAAGGATTTACAACGATTGAGTTTGTTGGCAAAAAATCCTACCCAACGGTCTATCCTATTGTTGACGGGGCGGTGGTTTATGAGGGAAAGGTTATGTAAACGAAATGAGCCTGGGGAATCAATCTCCAGGCCCATCTCTTAAAATTACGTGTCCTCTTGGTGCTTAGGGTTGGTGTGACTCTAAGCGGGATAGTAACTTGCCAATTCTATCAAAATCCCCATAGCATGTCAATAGTCCCAAACTAATGTTGACAAACATAGTTTTCTGTTCTAAAATACCCTCATGATTTGTAAGGTCTGTCTCAGAGACGATCTAACTTCGGAAGATTTCTATGTTTCCAATCGCTCCTCCTGCAAGGTCTGTTTGGCTGAACGGAACAGAAAGTGGCTAGAGAAACCAGAGAACAAGGCTAAATTTAAGGGTTACGTCAAATCCTATTATTTGAAGAATAAGAGTAAAAGAAAAGCGTATTACAAGGCGTGGAGAAAAGACAACCTGCTGTATAAGAAATCCTGTGTACTTTACTCTAGAAAGTGGCGTTTGGAAAACCCCGATAAAAGGAGGGCGCACAGGAAGGTTCGGTCCGCTATTGACGGAGGAGTGCTGGAAAGACCTAGTGTTTGCTCGTCCTGCGGGTCGCCTAGATTTATTCAGGCCCACCACAACGATTATACAAAACCGCTAAGCGTGATCTGGCTCTGTGCTGTCTGCCACAAAAAACAACATTTACTAGGAAAGTATTGACTTAGACGAGCGCCCTTGCTAATCTGATTTATGATTGAATTTGGTGTGGATTCGATGTTAATAAAAGGCGCTCCAAAGTAGGGAGTGCTAATTTGTAAGTAGATATAACGAAGTGTCTCAACATTTTGTTACACCTGCTAACAAGTGGGAATCGGGAGTACTCTTAAACGAGCCAGCGTCTTGGGTAAAGATGGAAGCTCTTGCAATAAGTAAGTACCAGACAGTGTCCGAGTCGCCGAAGTTTAGAACCTCGGTGGATGTAAGCCAAAGGGCTTTAATGTTTCTTAGCATTATTGTTTGAAGCAATTGATTAAATAATAAAGCTAGTAGCAATCCCTAGGTGTGTCTTAAAGCATTGTGGACAGGTTGTGGATAACTTTATTAGATGTGTTGATTTGACGGTTAAATGTGCCGTTTGGAATTGTGGATAACTTGTGTGTATAACTTATGAAATACAAGACTAAAGATTCGGGTAAAAGAATAGACTATGCAAGTGGTATGAGAAGGGATTTACAAGACGGTAAGCCCGACTTTTATCTATGTCTTGCTCCCATGCCCTATGAAGAACAACTTTTGACTCGTTGGGCTGAACTTATGACACGCGGTGCTGAAAAGTATGGTCGGGATAACTGGACACTAGCTAACTCTGAGGAAGAGCTGGAAAGATTCAAATCCTCGGCTTTTAGACATATGGTACAGGCACTCTCTGGTGAGGATGACGAGGATCATTTTGCAGGGGTCCTTTTTAATCTTAACGCTATTGTTTATTTGAATTGGAAACTAAATGGATCAGCAGACAGCGCTAAAGTGGATTAAATCAAATTACCAACGCCTAGCAAAGTCGGGCGAATTAACCGTAGCTTTAGATAGGTATTTTAAGAAGTTTCCCCCCGAAGTTCCGGCACAAAAACCATATACACAAAGTCCTGTTGAAATCTTTAGCGGTAAGTTGTTATAATAAGTTAGGGATGTTAGTTTGACGGCTATGCCGGACGCGGAGTTTATTCTGCCATCTCCATCAGAACAATGTATGAAATTTATAGAATTATTTGCAGGTATTATTGCAGGTGTTATCTACATTTTGACTAGACTTGGTTTATAACAATAGAGATTGCTTGACAAGGTATAGTCAGTATCGTATACTTTGTTCTTGCCGATGGTTGCTTGGAACTTGTTCCTTGCTTCCGTCGGCATCTTAGTATCTTGACTATATTGGTAATTGTGGTATAAGTGTCCCATGAAGTATAGAACCAATAAAATCATCGAAGACGCAGACCTCCTTGAAGGCGTGAACCTAACCCGGCTTTCAGAAGTGTTAGGGTACTCAGTCTCCTATCTTTCAAGAATCAAAAATAACCTCAGAATCGTCCCGGAAGATACCTACCTGAAGATAAAAACGGCGGTAGATCAACAAGAACAGGTGCTTGACAATTCGGGCAACACAGGCTAGTATTTCTACATGATTACAAAAGCACAAGTCATAATAAATTACGTAATCTCCTTGCAGGAGATGCAACTTACCGCACTTAATTTAGATGTGGAATACATAAACGCTCTTAGAAGGTTTGACATTCCAGAAAGCCTAAGATGACACTTTTCCAGTTAGCACAAAAAAGACTTAGGGGTACAGACCCCAACGGACTTGCGGCACTTGGTGTCTACCACGACCTTGGGTGGTTGTCCGATAAAGAACACGCACGAAAAAGGGCAGAGGTGCTCGGAGAGGTCACAGGGAGAGTTGCTAGTATGCAGCGCCGGGACAAAGACGTAACCAAAGACTTAATGAGTAAAAATTTTGCAAGGAGGATAAGATAATGAGTAACTTTTTGCCAACAGGGTACACACCCCCGGCAACGCAGAACAATTATATGCGATTTGAGGAAGGGGATAATAAGTTTAGAGTACTAGGTTCAGCAATAACCGGCTGGGAGTACTGGGTTGATAAGAATGGTGATGTCGTAGGTAGAAGCGACAGAGCCGGGGAAGGAGGCAAACCAGTCAGAAACAGAGACCTCATGGCTCTTTCAAACGAGGCCAAAAGGGAAGCAAAGCATTTCTGGGCTTTTCCAGTATGGAACTACAAGGCTAAAAGAGTGCAGATACTAGAACTCACACAAGCTACTATAATGAATCCTATAAACGCCATCGTTAGCGATGATGCTTGGGGCGACCCAAAAGGGTTTGATATTACCGTTAAAAGAACTGGCGAGGGTTTGGACACGGAGTACAGCACTATCCCCTCCCCACACAAGGCGTTCAAAGAGAACGTGGGAGACATAGAGAAGATTAACCTGGAAGCTCTTTTTGGGGGGGAAGACCCTTTTGAGGGTTATGATCCTGGCGAGGAGATTGTCGATCCAAGCGAAGTACCTAATTTTGACGGAAAGGTTGAAAAATGATTGTTCAATCAGGGGATCAGGTATATAGAATAAAAAAGGACGGGGGGTACGACCTAAGGTACAAGGTAGGAAGAGAGGCGCACTTAAAAGAAATGGCTGGAAGACCTGCTCCGGTTAAGGAGGCTTATAGATGGACTCTAGGGGCGAGAATCTTCTGGAGCATTATGTTTCTCCTGTTCATGGCGACACTAGGAGCGAGTCTTAGTGCTAATTATGAGGGGCTTGTTTCGCCGATTGTGAGGGAAAAGTGATTAATAAGTTATTGAAAGGGAAAATGCTAAAAACAAACAATCTAGCAAGGCATGGTGATTTATCCTTCCGTAGGGTTGATAAAATGCCCGTCAAAGGTAAAAAAGTAACAAGTTTCGCCCTCGCTTTAGGTGAGGTTACAGGGCATAGCCATAAGCTGGTCGGCAATGTAGCCGTTGCCGAGTTTGAGGGTTTTAGGTATCTTAATGTCCTCAAAGACAGCACAGTTAGCCACGAGGAACACAAAACAATAACCCTCGAACCCGGAGTTTATAAAGTTATTACCGAAAGAGAGTTTGACTATTTTGGTGCTGAAATTAGAAAGGTCGTCGACTAATGGACTACTCCCTTGCGACCCAAAGGCTAATAGACAGACAGTGCATGAACATTGAACGCCTTGGCTTTGTGCTAGATAAAAAGACTGCCACGGAATGCCTTATGAAAACCTACGACCTGTTCGGGCTTCTAAGACCCAAAAAAGTTATATGGTTCAAGGATATATTCGATAAGAAGTGGGACGAGGTAGCGGAGAGTGCATGGAGTGCAGAGAGTGCATGGAGTGCAGGGAGTGCAAGGAGTGCAGAGAGTGCATGGAGTGCAGGGAGTGCAGAGAGTGCATGGAGTGCAGGGAGTGCAGGGAGTGCATGGAGTGCAGAGAGTGCAAGGAGTGCAGGGAGTGCAGGGAGTGCAAGGAGTGCAGGGAGTGCAGGGAGTGCAATCGATTACGACTTTGACTGGTATGTATTTGAATTTGAATACTGTGAGCAACCCGACAAAAATGGTGGGATAAAACCAAACGAGAACGACTTGAAGTATCTTGAATATTGTGAGCTTTTAATGCAAGGCAAAGAAGCTGGTGCTGGGTACAGGGTTGAATGGGAGGACACGCTCTATATTGTCCCTACACCCCTAGTCCTACTTGACGTGGAAAATAGATACCACTCGGAAAAATCACCCGCAATTAGGTGGAAAGGTGGCAAGGAATTTTATTATCTGTTTGGGGTTAATTTTAAGAAAGCCCTCTGGGAAAGAATAGTCTCAAAAACAATCACGGCTAAAGAGATACTAAAGATCGAGAATATGGAACAAAGAATGGTCGCTCTCAAAATAAGAGGTGCGGAGAATCTTTTAGAAGAATTAGACGCTAAACTTATTGATAAATCCGAGAGAGGAAACGAACTCTACTCAATAGAAAATCTCTTTGAGTCAAACCCTAAAGCCTATTTTTCTAGGTACATCTGTCCGAGTACAGGAAGGGTTTATGTTTCGGGGGTTGACCCAACTATCTTTGAGGTTGGCATGACGGATTTGGCAGATAGGGCTGTTGCTTGGAAACACTCAATGGAATTATCCGAGTATAAACTTTTGACGGTGGAAGCATGAATAAGAGCCCCCGCCGAAAAGTCTTAATAGGAGCCATGTTTCTAATAGTAGGTGGTGCTCTCTTTGGTGCTTTTTTGGCAGTAAGCTCTTGGTACGATTCTAACAAAATAATTCCTCCGTATCTACAAGTAAATGTAGAAAGCGGCTGGTTTAGGGTTGAGAAAAGACCTCTTTTAACACCGATTGTTCAAGTAACACTAGAATACCCCGTTACAGTAGATACGCCGATTAAAGAGTATGTTTGTAAGAAATTCGAAGAACGCTGTAAAGAGGCTCTAGCTATTGTTCAATGTGAGAGCGGTTGGAAAGAAGACGCACTTGGCGTAAATGACCCCTCCGTTGGTTGGAGCGCGAGAGCAGACGCCGGGCTATTCCAGATAAATTCTCAACATTGGCCAGAAGTAGGGGGGCTGACTGCAATGCTTGATCCGTACAAGAACACGGATGTTGCTCACCAAATGTTTGAAGCTTCCGGAAAGACTTGGAACGCGTGGTTTGCTCACGGGACACCTTGTTACGAGGAGAATTTATACAAATGAGCTGGAAAGCAAAGGAAGGAAATCTAATCTACGAGGACGAAGACATCAAGATATACAGGAACGGTGCGGAAGACGGGACTGTGGGATTTGCTGACTGCTTTAGGATTGTAGGGATTGGGTTTGACGGGTTAAAAGAGTGGAAGAATCAAGGATTGATGTACAAGGAAGATTTAGCAGAGATTTTTCAAGGGTTCAGGGACAAGATGGACGCAATGTTGAACTCGTTTGATGGGTACAATAATGAACACGACATGGAGCTTGTAATGGACGCCAAAGAAGAAGCTGACGAAAGAAACGAGGGCAAGGACTGATGAAAACACAACAACAGCGAATCCTCGAAAGGTTAAAGGTTGGTAAGTTGAACTCCTACGAGGCTACTTACGAGATGAGAATCAAACAAGCTCCAACCCGACTGCGCGAATTGCGCGAATTGGGCTATCAGATAGTTTCAATACCCCAAAAAGATAGGTCGGTTGATTGGGAATTAACGGATGTGCCACAGTCCGAGAAGCCCTTTAAGTGGGTTATAGGAGATGATAATGTTGCTCGAAAAGAATACTCGGTTTAGGACAGTATGCCCTAAATGTAAGGGTACTGGGAAAGAGTACGACTAATAAGAAAGGGAGATGCTGGAAGTGTAAAGAGAACGGAACTGTAGATTTGTGAGTTTTAGGAAGGCCATCTGCCTGGCGGTAGAGACTAAACAGACTGCCTTCGACAAAAGCCCACAAGGGCAGGACGTATGGTTGGATAATTCCTCCGTTTTCGGGGGTTCTGACCAAAACGACTGCCCAGGGGGTTACTTATGAGGAAAAGAACTATACCACAGCTTAAAAAGGCCGCCTGGACAGAGTTTAGTAAATACATAAGATTGAGGGATTGTCTAGCGACTACCGGAACCGCAGAGAGAGGCAAATGTTTCACTTGTGATAGGGTTTACCCGTTTGGGAAGCTACAAGCCTCTCATTTTGTTGATGGTAGGGGAGCAACTATTCTCTTTGACGAGGAGGCGGTTCACGCGGCTTGTTACGGATGTAATGTTATGAAGTCCGGGAATAAGGACGAGTACACCCCCCGGATGATTAAGAAGTACGGGCTTAAAAAGGTCGAGGAAATGTGGATCAGAAAGAAGCAAACCCACAAGTGGCAGACGGAGGAGCTTATAGGCATAAGGGATAAGTATAGGGATTTAGTTACATCATTGACAGCAAAGACCGAATGACAATGGAGATAAACACAAAAGGTAAAAGATTTTCTAATCTGCCTAAGGATAGCAGAAAGCACAGAAGCTACCTTCTAAAAAGGATAATGCCCAACACCTGCGACTTCTGCGGCATTGGTATAGGCAAGTCGATGATGTTTCTGGAAGGCCGGTGGAAGCAGTTTGAGCATATGCATAGAAAAGTTCACTTACTAAGGCACGGGGGAGAGAGATATAAACTCTGCGGGGAATGTATGCTAGACGTACGGGGGGCTGATGATTTAGATAATTTTATGAGGGCTAGGGAGAGAAAATTAGCCCTTGACAAGCTTGACAAATGAGGTAATATAAAAATGTGAAACTTATCTGCAAGATTTTAGGACACGATATAAGGACTAGGGACTACGGAACAGTGGTTTATTGCAGTACTTGTGGGGAAATCGTGGAGCCTAGCGGTCTTACTTATTTATGGTGGAGGAGAAAATGAACATACAAAGAAGATACAAGTTCATACGAGAAGGAAATAGGTCAGAAAACGGAAACCACAAATGGAGGTTAGGCAAGTGGTGCACATTTGACGGAGATTTAGAACTCTGTAGTGCGGGTTTTCACTGCTCAAAGGGTATTTATCAGGCGTTTTCCTATGTTCAAGGTGAGATATTAGCCGAAGTCGAGGTTAAAGGAAAACATTTATCAGAAGAAGATAAAGAGGTCTGGGAAGAAATGCGAGTGGTTAAAACCTACGCTTGGACTAAAACAGACAGTGTGTTATTTGCCATTTACGCCGCAAGTCTTGTGTTAAAAGAATTTGAAAAAGAATACCCAAATGATAAAAGGCCAAGAGAGGCGATAGAAGCAGCCGAAAGATACGCTAAAAACCCAACAAAGAAAAATCAAGAGGCTGCTGCTGAGGCTGCTGCTTGGGCTGCTAGGGCTGCTGAGGCTGCTTGGGCTGCTGAGGCTGCTGCTTGGGCTGCTAGGGCTGCTGCTAGGGCTGCTGCTAGGGCTGCTGCTAGGGCTGCTGAGGCTGCTGCTGAGGCTGCTGCTAGGGCTGCTGCTAGGGCTGCTGAGGCTGCTGCTGAGGCTGCTGAGGCTGCTGCTTGGGCTGCTTGGGCTGCTTGGGCTGCTACCTATAAAAAACTAGACAAGTGGTGTTTGGGGCATTTGAAGAACCTAAAAGTATTGAAAGAGAGTAAAAGATGACATTTACCTACGAGTTTATTGAGACACAAGAAGGTGTAAGAAAACATATCCAGAAGTGTGAGGGTAGGCATACACAACAGGCAATTTACTCGACCTTTCACGACGCCCTCACTCAGGTGTGTTTCGGGTGCAAGAAGATTAGAAGTTCGTTGATGAAAGGAAACGATGAGTAAGTCTAAGGATATGGGGAAAATTGCATATGTAATGCCTAAAATGAGTTGGGAAGAGCCTGTGGAGAAACAGATGCTTTCGTTCTTGAACCACATGATAGATAGTTGGGAAAGACAGCTCTTATCCAACGAGAACCTTAAAACTTCCTTCTTTGGCAACGGGAAGAGAAAACAGGCGGAGGGGTTGCTTTTGGCATACAAGACAACTAAGGGTAGGTTGGAAGAAGCCATTAAACTATCGGAAGGAAACGATGAGTAAGTCTATAGAGGAAATCGTTAGTAAACATGTTCACGCATATAAACTCTACCATGACAGCGAGGACTTAATACAAGAACTCCAATCCCGTGAGGACAGGGTGGTGGAGGGGGCTTTTCGGGGGTTTGCGGACTTTTACGATAACCAATGGGTAGTAGCAAAAACCGTGAGGGAAATGTTGGAAACCTACCTACAGGAAAGGAAAAAGGGGTGAGTATGGCTGACCACATCACCGTGGGCGAAATATCTGCGGATGGTATATTCGTGGATCCCCACTTTCCGTTCTTATTTATTGGCGCTGAGGGCGTGAAAAGGTTGGAAGAGTCTTGCTATTACTGTGGGGGTGTGAGGTGTAAAAAGTTTGATTGGAAGGTCTACAGAGAGGTATGGAGAAAAAGGAAAAAACAATGAAACAAGACAAACAGGAAATAGAAGAAATAAGGAAAAGGTTTGAAGAAAAGGCACTAGAGTTATCCTACAAGCACGACAATGAAATAACTTTGGCAATAGATGATTTATGGAAATATGTAGAAAACCTACTCCACCAACGAGAACGGGAAGCTGTTATTGAATTTGTTGATGGCTATAAAAGGCACTTAAAGGATAGGGCGGGTTTTTGACTTGGTTTAACCAACGGGAAATGGAGAATGGGGTTGAGATACTTATTGAGTTACGATTAGTGGAAACCTACCTAAAAAGCCTCAAAGAGAAAAAGGTTGAGGACTAGAGTATTGCTACGAGGGTTGTTGGGTCGCCTCAAACCACTCAACAACTCTCTTGGGAGTGCTTTAGTGGTGGCGGAAGTACAGACGCAAGTGCCAAGCGGGAGAAAGTAAGGAGCTTGGTGTCGGGTTAGAGCCGACAAACTGCAAATGGTATGGGGTAAACTCGAGTAACCGTCCCCAAGGCGTGCTAGGTTCAATCCCTAGCCCACTAGAGCCTCCAAGAAGAATATGAAAACACTTATTATGTTTACGGGGCTGAAAAAAGAACATGAAACTAATTAAAAGAATAAAAGGGGGTGTTATAAATGAATGATGAATACGGTAACTTAAATGGGTTTGGTTGGGTTTTAATAGCAGCCTTGGTAGTGGCTTTTGTAGCACTCCTTATGTGGGTAATGCCGCAATACAGTGTCTGGAGTCGAGAAATGAGGGGTAGGGCTGAATTGGCTGAGGCTACATGGAACAGACAAATCCAGATAGAGGAGGCACAAGCCAACCTTGAATCCGAGAAGCTAAATGCACAATCTGAAGTTGAGAGGGCAAAAGGTGCGGCAGAAGCTATAAAGATTGAGGGGGGAACTCTAACCGAGCAGTATATTAGATATTTGTGGGTTAGACAGCAGACCAATCTAAATGACAAAACAGTAATATACTTGCCAACAGAGGCGGGATTACCAATCTTAGAAGCTGGAAGAGTAAACGAGTAGTTTCTATCCCTAGCCCGTTATGGAGGGTTAGGATATGGAAATTATTAAAAGACTAACATGACTGAAAAGATATACCTGAATAGCAAAGAACAAATGAACGCAGTACCTTCTGGTCATACGACAAGCGATATAAGTCGGTTTATGAGTGGGTTGGGTTACAAATGGTCAAATGAGGCACAGATATACTTTTCCGAGAACAGTCTGGGGTATAAGTATATGGACGGGGGACAAGCCACACAGGAATATCTAAAAAGCCTATCTGAAGGAAAACAAACATGACTGAGAAGATTTGGCTTGTAAACAAATGGGCGTCGTTAAAGAAGCTGAAGCGTGCGCTAGAGAAAGCGGGGTTTAAGGAAGGTGTTGATTTTGGGGAAACTACTTTGGAGTATAAGGGCGTACCCACAATAGCGGAGAAAATAGATAGTATAAAACCCCAATGGCAGATAGACTCGGAATGGCTTGTTGAGAGGAATAAGAGAGATAGTATAAAACCGAAGGAAGAGCTTAGCGACTACGGTAAAGCCGTTCTGGCTGCTGCAAACCACGACGGAGACGAGGAATTTGCCGAGAGGTTGGAAGCGGAAAGAAGAAGGTGGGGAGTTGACAGAGAGTCTGTAGACCGCCGAATACAAGAACGCCGAAAAGACTTCATAGCTGGGTGTATAACTTTGCTTATTCTGGTGGGGCTTATGGTGGTAGCAGGTTTTTTTCTCTTGAGAGGGGGTAATTAACGTAATCAAGATATTATTCCTAATGTTAGTTGCTGAAGTTTCGATCCTGGGGTACTTGATAGCCTCTAGGCCGGACCCCATTAGACAATGCAGAGCGCCTGTTATTGCACAATGTCTTAGGAGATGATATAAGTTACTCATGCCCAAGAGAGTCAATGAGCATCTTGTTAAGATTTCCACTTCTAAAATAACAATACCCAATGAACTAAACCTCGGCGATGAGGTTACTCTAGTGGTGCAGGGGGATGTTACAAAGATCGAGCAAGAGGACAACCAGGACGGAACCTACGATCAGATTTATATAGTTAAAGGGATAATAGCCAATGCCCAAGTCTAGCACTCAACCAGAGGAAGTGCTTGATGAAGGTTTATCTTTAGACGCCGATGGAAAAGAGACATTAACCTCGCTTTTAACGCACACGACTAGGAAAGGCGCGGCACAAGCATTAAATATATCGCCTCAAGCACTTTGGCTTAGGATGAATAAGTACGGGCTGCATAAATACATGGACGAAATACCCGAACGAGCACTCAAGACCTTACGAATGGGAAGCGATAGGGCGGCAGAAGTGTTCGTAGAAGCACTAGAAGAACGGGGAAACAAGATGGAGGCCGCTAAAGAGATACTTGATAGGGTTGGGGTGGGGAAGAACCAGCCAAACACGCAGGTTAATATAGCAGGTGGAGAGATGAGTGTTGAATTTGTGAGTGGGGGGAATGAGTAGATGGCACCAATCAGTTATGCAGGAAGCAATTTCGGTAGTCCCATTGAGCCATGCAAAGTATGTGGTGGATCGTCGGGCCGTGTCGTTGCACACTGTTTTCATGGGGACGATGTAATGAACACAAACACAGGGGAAACTTACCTTGAGTGCAAGATGGAGTTCTTTTGTGAGGAGCATTATCCGATGGGAGGAAAGGTATTCGAGGATGGCAAAAGTAAAACTACACCAAACTCAGCTTGAGGTAGCACAAGACACTCACATTTCTTGTCGTAACTGTGGTAATGAGGTAGTTCGTAACCCCAAGCTATCACAGGCACAGTGGGAGGAAACAAAGTTTTGTTCCTACCCCTGTGTCCGTGCCTATAAGAGTGAGGATACGCACTGTGCCTGGTGTGGTAGGCCAGTAACCAAGCAAAAGTCGTGTGTCGATAGGAATTTGACGGGGGAGTTCTTTTGTAGCAAGGAATGCCGTGTAGAAAAGAGCAAGTCCCGTGTGGAGATAAAGTGTTCGGTTTGCGGCAGGAAGTCTCTTGTGCCCAAGAGTCGCGCAGGGAGAAGGTACTGTTCCTACTACTGCCGAGGGGTAGGTGTTCAGGCTGAAAGACGCGGGGTATCGCCGGAGGTTTATATAGAAGAAATGCGCCCATTTATTCACGACACATTATGGAAGAAAAGGAAAAGTTCCGACTATCGGGAGTGGCGCAAGAAAGTCCTAGACAGGGACAACAACGCGTGTGTATCATGTGGGTATAGAGAGGGCTTGGTAGTGCATCACATTAAGCAATTCTCGGAGTTTCCCGAACTCGCTGTGGATGTGGATAATGGCAGGACTCTATGCAAAGAGTGCCGCAGGATGGAGCATTATGGCCACTGTTAAACTTAACCCGTGGCAAATGGAGGTTGCTAACGACCCACATAGGTTTAGGGTTATATGCGCAGGGCGCCGTAGTGGGAAATCTGTTTTGAGTAGGCTCTTGATTTTGAAGTGGGCGGTCGAGGAGAATGGATTATATTGGATAGTCTCCCCTACATACAAAGCTAGTAAGATGATACACTGGAGGGAGCTAAATAAGGAGATACCAAGAGGGTGGGTTACTAAGAAGAACGAAGTAGAACTCTCCATTACATTAAAAAACGGCTCGATAATCGAACTTAAAGGCTCTGAGAACCCAGACGCCCTGCGAGGGATCAAACTAAGGGGATTGGTAGTGGATGAGATAGCCTCGATTCGTAATTGGAATTGGTTGTGGCAAGAGGTATTACGACCAACACTAACAGACTACGCAGCCCCGGCTATCTTTATTTCAACGCCTAAGGGGTTTAATCACTTCCATGAACTATATCAACTAGGACAAGAAGACGGGGAGTATAAATCGTGGCGATTCTCATCATACGATAACCCATTCATACCTAAAACGGAGATAGATCAAGCTAAAAAAGAACTAACCGAAGACGCTTTCTATCAGGAGTATATGGCTGACTTTAGAAAGTTCACAGGATCGGTATTCAAACCATGGGATAGACAGGTTCATGTAATAAAACCCTTCGAAGTTCCTTCTGAGTGGCAGAAATCCAGGGGTTTTGATTACGGCGCAACTCACTTCACGGCTTCGCCTAAGTTTGCAACAAATAGGGACAGGGTACACTTTCTCACTACTTGTTACATGGATAGTGGGAGACATATAGAGGAACACGCCAAGGTCGTACTAGCACAGGATTTCAATGACGGTGTAGTTCCAAGGTGGGGCGACCCTTCAGGAGCGCAATGGTTTCTCGAATTTAACAAGTATGGACTATCGATCCAACCGGCTGTTAAGGAAATGGGACAGAATAGTAAAGGTTGGGTGGAGTATGGGGTAGAGAAGGTAAATGAGTTACTAAAACCCGCAGAAGGCCATACAATCAAACTCCCCGATGGTAGGGAGATAGAGAACGCGCCTAGATTATTCGTATTCGACACGCCAGAGAACCAGCCATTCATAAAACAGATAGAAAACCTTAAGTGGAGAGAGATCATTAAAGGCTCGGATAATATAATCTCCGTTCTTGACGAGTCCGACGACCCCACAGGGGGACATTACGACCTTATGGCAGCACTAAGATATTGGGCGGTATCCTTTATACCCGTAGACAAACAATCAGCTACCATGATCGCCGAGAGGAACAAACAAGAGATAAAGAAATGGAGCCTAGAGTGAAGGAAACCAAGAAAATGTATGGTTGGGATAAGTACGGCGGTGGGAGGAGAGGAATGGTGATTGAGGACTTGGATATATGGTACTGCCAGTCTTGTAAAGAGAGGCAAAGCAGGGAATCCCCGGCATATATGCTTCCCTTAGACGAGGATATTAGGCGCGAGTTTGTAAGAGTTTGCTCTGACTGTAAGCACAGGGCGGTAGAGGAGGGGTACACAGTTTTTTCAGACGTGGTTAAAGTTGTGAGGGTTAGCGTAGGAGAGTTTGCAAACCTACTATCGTTACCTAGTAGAATATAAGTCATGGCGGAGATCCTAAAAGAAATATCACAACATTACGAGATGTGGACGCAGGACATGGAGAAGCGTCTTAACCGTAAGGGTGGGTGGAACGACATCACCGATGCCTACTATGGGAAGTTACCCAACGATTGGCCCTACACCACAAGAATAGTTGACCCGGTGCTTAGAACCTCACTAATTGAAAAAAACGGGCGGTTAATCAATTCAAAACTCAGAGGGAGGCTTGTGCCAAGAGAGGGCGCTGACACTATCGGCGCTCAAATCAACAACGCTTTACTCGACTTTCAATGGGAGTCTGCCAATGATGGAGGCTCAATGCAGACCAAAATGTCCATCTCAGACATGGACGCAAGGCTCTATCAGTCTAAATTCGCCTATGTAATGTGGAGAGTAGAAAAGGACAACGACGGGGAGCTAGTCTTTGAGGGTAACGAGATGTACCCCCTGGACATAAGGGATTGTGGTATTGACCCCACAGCCAATCATATAAGGGATGCTAAGTGGTTTCAGTTAAGAGAGTGGGCTAAGGTCGAGGATTTAGAGAATCAGCTTGACGCTAGTGGGAAGCCTATTTATAAGAACCTTTCTAAACTAAAGACCAAACTTTCCGAGAAATTGGGGCAAAAGAGATCCACCACAAGAAATACTGAGTATATAGCGCGGGTTAAGCAATTAAGAGGGTTAGAAGACCGTACAGGGGAGGATATGGCGTTTCCTGTAGTTAAGATCGCTACAGAGTTTAGAACCGATAGGTGGGTAACATTCGCTCCCGATTACGATATTATACTAAGAGATATTAAAAACCCCTACGATCACGGCAGAATCCCTATTGCTCAGTTAAGATACTACCCGTTACAGGACGACCCGTTGGGGGAGAGCGAAGCCGAGCCTGTACTACCTTTGTGGAAAGCTATCCAAGCTACCGTATGTGCCTACATGGACGAGGTCATCCTAAAGATCCGACCGCCGCTTAAGATTATAGAGAACGCAACAAGGGTTGAGACTATTCAATATGGTCCGGGCGCTCAATGGATAGTTGACAGACAAGACGCTATAGAGGAGATGAGTTCAGGCGGGAATACATTAGCGTTCTTCCAAACCACCTATCAAGCGCTTAAAGCGGCTTTCAACGTTGCTATGGGGGATATGTCTCAAGGTATTTCAAACTTTGGACCATTCGCAGACGATGACAAGACCGCAACAGAGATTCGAGCTACTACAAGACAGCAGAATAACAGAGATCAGAAGAATCAGAACGACTTAGCCGAGTTTATAAAAGATATTATGATGATGTGGTTATCAAATAACCAACAGTTCCTATTCTCCGATCCCGATAAACAAGAGCACATCATAAGAATAATAGGACAAGAACAGTACAACTACTTCAAACGGGCAGGGCTTGATGGCACGGAGATTGATCCTGCGGCAATGCAGATGATTGGGGATATCATCCAGCAGTCTCCTGACATGACCGACTCGGAGATCGAAGTATTACACGAAACAGCTTCCATGCCTAAATTCCCTGTGTTTGATAATCCAAACGAGAAAGATCCTACAAAGATAAACGCTAAAACTAAGATGAGGATTAACGACACAGACGATTCAGCAGAAGTGTCGATAGTTCCGAAGGACTTAGAGGGAACCTATGACTATGTACCAGATGTTAAGTCTATGAGTATGGGTGCTGGTGAGGAACTAGCCCAGGCAAGACAACAGGCGATTGCACTATTTACATCTAACCCCGTTGTGCTACAATTGCTCCAACAGGATGGGTACAGGCCCAATGTTAAAGAGTTGCTAAGGTCCACCCTCGAAGGATTGGGATTAACCGACTCGGAAAGATTTTTTAGTAAAATAGATGTCCAAGGACCTACTCAAAACACAAATGGCCAAATGGGAGGGACTCCACAGGCTATGGGAGTCGAAGGACTGCCAGGAGTATCTCAAGCCCCTGTTGGAGGAGGCGTTCCAGAACAAATGGCCGGACCCGTCGGTATCCAAGTCCCCGGAGGAATTTCATAAACAATACACAGAGCAGTACGGCAAGGCCGACGCCTTTAGAGAGATATTTAACACCCTAAGTAATTCCGGCAAACTCGCACAGAACCTATCCAAACAAATCTCAGATCCTAAAATGGATTATAGTCTAGGAACTAATGACGACACTAAAACCACTAAATCTAAGTGAGGACATTGAGAAGTACGAGGCCAGAAGCGAAACCGTTGAGGTTAATCTTAAAAGATGTAAGCATGAGAATGTTAAGTTTGAGAGCGGCATCTTAAGATGCCCGTGTGGCGCTGCGTGGTCAGGACCAAGACTTGACGAGTTATACAGATTGCTTAGTAAATAATTGTATGGTATAAAGGACGAAATGCCCGAAGATACAGTAGAAACCCCAGAAGTAGTTGAAGCCCCAGAAGTAGTAGAAACGCCCGTAGAGGACAATGTAGAGGGCGCAGAGGAGGTTCTAGAACCAGATGCGACACCTACCGAGGAGGACGCCCTTGAAAACTCCAAGAACCCCGAAAGAACTAAAAAATACATAGACGGTCTTAAGGACGAGAACAAGAAGTACAAGGATGTACTAAGTTCCCTTACCCCCGAAGAAAAATACGAAGCTCCGGTACAACAAGCTCCACAAGCGGAGCAGTTCCAGACCCTACAACAGGGGGATATTGACCAGGTATTTAGGTCGATGGTTGACGACCAAGGGTTTGTGGATGGAAATAAACTCCTAAACACCCTGAGGGACCTTGATACAAGCGCGAAAAACTCTAAACAGGCTGCCGAAAAGGCTCTTGAACACGCACGAAGGGTTGAAGTAGCCCAACAAGAACAACAGAAATCTGCTACAATGCAGACAGTACACGAGAAGTACCCACAGCTAGACCCTGAAAGCGAGAGTTTCGACTCTAGATACTGGGAATTTGTCAGAAACGAACTAATTGGTCAGATGATGGAGGGGAAACAAGATCCGCTATCTGCTGCCGAGAAGGGTTACGATGTATTTTACAAGGAACAACAAGTGACTAAAGAAGAAAAAGCACAAAAAGAAGAAAAAGACAACGCAAAGGCACAAATTAACGCCACAAGACCTAGATCTTCGTCAGCCGTAGGATACTACGAGAACGAAGAAGAAGAAGCACTCAAAGCTAAGGTACAGGCTGGTAAAAAAGGTGCTTTAGCAGAACTATTACGACGCAGAGGTCAGTAATAGCCCCAAATAGCCCTTTTCAGACCTAAATAGACCTAAATACTCTAGTTGCAAACCCCTTACTATATCCACTTTAATACTTACAAGCATAGTCGTGTGATGCTCCCACGATAAACCGAGCACTTCCCTAAACCTATTGCTTGAAGTATTAAGTTCAAAGTATAGAAAGGATACTAATATGACATTCGGAAAAGACACATATCAAGCTCAAGGCGGAACAACCCCCGGCGGAGAGTTAAGGGAGTCGGTTCTTGACATTATCAAGGACATTTCCCCTAACGAAGATGTTTACTTCATCTCCAACCTAGGCGTTGCAGGACCGGCTATGAACACGTTACATGAGTGGAACCTATACCATGAGGAGCGACCAACTTCTATTGACGGCGAGATCGAAGGTGCTGCAACCAGCTACCCAGACTTGCAAGTAGAAACTCGTTCGAGCAACAGAACAGTCATCTTGGATGAGCCTATCAGACTTTCACGAACTCGTGCTTCTATCGCAAATGTTACAGGCGAAGATGCAATGGGTGTGGAAAAAGAGAGGGCGCTAAGAAGGCTTAAAGCCTCCATGGAATACGCAACTGTCAACGGCTCAATCGCTGTTGGTGCAACAGACACAGCACGTGAGTTGGCCGGTATTGACGGCGCTATCTCCACTAACGTCACAGCAAGAAGTTCAGGACAATCGTTTACAGAAACCGAGCTAAACGACATCGTTCAGGACTCTTGGGACGCAGTAGGATCTTCCTACGTAATGGATGTTCTGGCAGCTCCCGTCGTGATTAAGCGACGTGTTGCCACATTCGGGACCAACTTGACAAGGAACGTAGAGGCTTCTGACAAAAGACTAACCCAAGAGATTCGTGTATACGACTCTGAGGTTGGACAAACAGTCAAGATCCTCGCACACAAAGATGTGAACAGCGCAGCAGGAACTCTAACAGTTCTTGGTGTTCGTGAAGACATGTTTGAGCACTCGTTCTTGATCAACTCTGGTGAACCTCACTGGGAAGACCGTGCTAAAGACGGTGACCGAGAAAACGGTGTGTACATCACAGAATTTACTCTTATTTCTTATAACGAGAAAGCAAGTGTAAAGAGGACTGGTTACAACGCTGGACTCTAAAGTTTAACTAGCTAGAAACTTTCGCAGACCCCTCTACGGAGGGGTTTTGCGTTACTTGTCAGTCCCCTCTCTGATGTGCTAGAATCCCCCCGATGGCCGACCTACTAAACCCACTTAGCAAACCAGTAAGCAGAGGAACGAAAGTGGTCAAGATGGACGGCGAAGACTACGAGGTTATCCCCGGCGTCGCAGTATCTAGTACAAAAATGCTGATGGATGCCTACGAAAGACTCGGCTCCCCAAAAGACCCCTTCTCCCAATCGGGAGAGAAGGTGATGAACATTATCATTTCCCTATGGCAGGATCTGTACCCCAAAGAGTCCAAAGAGTGGTTCGCTATGAGGGCGGAGTACAAAAAAGAGGAGATGTCCGCTAGAGAACAAGTACACAAGCAAACAGGAAGATCTTTAGCATCAGTCCCACCATTTATCTACGATTTAATGAAAAAGCTCCTCCCCGAATTTAAGGGAAGTAACAGGGAAGAATGGATGAAGCTTGTTAAAAGATACCCAATTTTTAGAATGGCCAATCAACTATGAGACTCGCGCTTTGTCTAATAACCAAAGGTGACGAGGAGTTAGAGTCGCTCACAAACGCCGTTTTAAGCGTTTACGAGCACGTAGATGGGGTGTTTATCACAACTAACGGCAAAAGCTCAACAGAGACCGAAATTTGGGCTTCTGGGCATGATAAAATACAGCTATCACACCTAGATTGGAATAAGAACTTTGCAGAACAAAGAAACTTCAACTTTTCCCAAGTACCCAAAGGATACGACTATATATTATGGATGGACTCGGACGATGTAATAATGAGTCCCGAACTCTTAAGAAACTACGCGGGAATTGCTAAGAAAAGAGGGTTGGACTGTATGTTCTTCACCTATATCTATGGTGCGGAGTTTAACGGGGAGCCTTCTATCAACACTTTCGTTCGGGAGGAGATGGTGCAGAACAGGGAGAGACTTATTCGCCCCGGAGCTACCGTTTGGAAGAAAAGAATCCATGAGACTCCCGTTCCTACCGACCCCGATACCTACTCTTACGCAGGGGTTAAGTATTCGGAGAAAGAACCTATCGCATGGCTACACTTGGGGGCGGATAGGGATATGTCCCCAGAGGACATGGACAAAAGGATGTTAAGGAACAGGGAGTTACTGGAATTGGAGCTGGAGGACGAGAGAAAACAGGGAGAAGCCGATCCTAGGACTATACTTTATCTTATGAAAATTTACGCTGAGGATAAGGATCCCGAAATACTACAGAGGTGTGTTGAGATGGGCGAGGAGTATCTATCCAAAAGTGGGTGGGATGAGGAGAGGGCGGTGGCGTGTTCCCTTATGAGTAAATGTTTAGGGCTTTTAGGGGAGAACGAGAAGGCTAAGGAGTTTCTGTTAAAAGCCATCCAAGAGTACCCCTATTCACCACTTTTATACTTTCACCTATCAAGAATTTGCTTTAACTTAGGACAATACAGAGAGATGAGGCATTGGATGGATGTTGGGCGTAGGCTGGATTTTAGCGAGGGGACATCCTCAATGTCTAATATTCTTGAGATGAAAACCTTACTCGCTGAACTATCTTTTAATTATTACTATTTTGCTAAAAGAGATATAAGACGGGCGTACCAAGCCATTAAGGTGTTATACGAGTACCTCCCCACCAAAGAGAATAGGGAGATCCTGGAGCAGGTAGCCAGGCAGACTGACCTTGACGTAGCCGCCGAACACGCCCACAAACTCATGCGATATTTGGTGGAGATACAGCAGGAGAACCTAGTCCCAAGACTCTTGGGGTCACTTCCCCCGGCCATCAAGAACCTCCCCTTTGCGGCTAAGTATCTAGTAAGGTACTCAAAACCCAAGCTTTGGGGAGAAAAGGAGATTTGTTACTACGCTAACTTTGGGGGTAATCACTTTGAGAAATGGGACGGGGACTCTCTAAAGAAGGGTATAGGAGGGTCAGAAACGGCTGTTATACGTCTGGCCGAGGAGTGGACCAAGCTAGGGTATAAAGTTACCGTATACGGAGATCCCGAAAAGGAAATAGAGGTCAACGGCGTTTTATACAAACCATTCTATACATTTAACGTGAGAGACAAATTTAGTACATTCATTCAATGGAGAAGATCAAACCTAGCGGGAAGGATTAGTGCCAAAAGGTTCTTAGTAGATTTACACGACGTCTTCGGGGAAAACTCTCATTTACCACAGATTGATTCTATTGATAAGCTGATGGTTAAGAGCAAGTTCCACTCGGAATACGCCCCTAACGTACCAAGTTCTAAAAAGAAGGTTATATCAAATGGAATCTAAGTGTAAGGAATGTGAAAAGAAGTTTAAGAAGGGTCGTAAGGAACAGAAGTTCTGTTCTCACCCATGTTCTGTTATGTACAACAGGCGAAGAAAAGACTTTGGTATGGTGTATTGGTTAAGGGGGAACCCATTAAAGAAATATGATTAACAAACGACTTAACTTATTCTGGGGGTCGAGCTACGACAGAAACCTAGACGCATTACTATTCATGTGGCCCGATATCTTAGAAAAGTACCCTAACGCCCAACTGCATATATGTTACGGTTGGGATTTGTTTGACAGGGTAAATAGCACTAATCCTGAGAGAGTGCAATGGAAGAAGTCGGTTCAACAGATGATGGGTCAGGAAAACATCTTCCACTACGGCAGGGTCGGGAAGGAAGAATTAAAAGCGGTCAGAGAGAAGTGCGGTATATGGGCGTATCCTACATGGTTCCCGGAGATTAACTGTATCACGGCCCTAGACGCCCAAAAGGATGGACTAGTTCCCGTTACCATGAACGACTTCGCCCTTAAAGAAACCGTAGGGAGCGGGATTAAGATAGACGGGGATATAAAAGATATTACAGTACAAGATACGTATTTAGAAGAACTACTAAGTCTCATGGGGGATAAGGATAGGTGGGAGGAGGAAAGTAAAAAGGCTAAGAAGTTTGCAAAGAAATTCACATGGGACAGGATGGCTAAAGAGTGGGTTAAGACCATCGAAGATCCTATTAGTACCCCTCTTGTTTCAGTCGTTACGGTCACGATGAGGGAGGGCTGGTGGGCCATAATGGCGCGAAACCTCTCTCAACAGACTTATGACAACTTTGAATGGGTCATAGTTGACGACTATAAGGAAGATAGATCCGAAATAGCCAAGAAATATGCCGAAGCCTATGGTTTGAACATAAAATACATTCGGGGAGATAAGGCTTTAGGAACTTATAAGAGAAAACACGGGCTTGTTAGAGCTAATAACATAGGCTGGAAGGCGGCTAAAGGGGAGTTACTTGTTTACCTACAAGACTTCATACTAATACCCGAAAATGGAGTAGAGAGCCTTGTAGACCTTTACAGACACCGTCCAAACGCACTCCTAGCACCCGTGGATCAGTACTTCTTCCCTAAAGAGCCTAATAAGAAGAATAAAGAGGATTGGTGGGACGGCTCCCTGGATGTGGTGGGGAAGTTCTCCTGGAGAAATGTCAGGGTTAAGTTTGAAGGAATACGAGAGACGGATAACCCTTATGACTTTGAAATGAACTACGCGGGGATTCCTAGGAGTATTGTTGAAAGAATGAATGGTTGGTATGAGTTTTTCGATGACGGAATGGGATTCGATAATTCCGAATTTTCCCAACGAGCATTAGAGTTGGATTATAAGGTAATAATAGACGATACCAACATCGCAACCTGTATAGATATAGGACACCACGGGCTTCCCCTTAATACAGAGGGGTGGGAGAAGTTTGAGGTTGGTGGGTACCCTGCTATACGAGAGGAGAAACTAGACAAATGATAACTACAGAGAAAATAAACGGGTGGATATTTCCCCACCCCAGACCAGTAGAATTAAGCCGGGGTGTTCATTGGGAGTTTTCAATCAAACCTCTAGCGAGGTTGGTGGACATAAAAAACGTCAGCAACTTCCCCGGTCACGGGAGTCTCACCGCAAAAGAGATTGCAGACCTAGAAGATAAAGGGTATGAGGAAAGATATATAAACAACTTCGTATCTGAGTGGTTGCCTGTCGCTCAGGGACTTGTTGTTCTCACCACCAGAACAAATAGAGGCGGTAAAGTTGGGAAACTTAAGTTACTCGACGGAACTCACCGAGTAGTTGCTTGGGAGATTGGAAGAAGGAAAAAAATAAGAACGAGGATTACCCATGCGGGAGTTTTAACGGCTATATTATGATAACAATAGTAAGTTTGGCTTATAACAAATACGACATGACTAAAAAGTTTCTTGAGAGGCTTAAGAAGTACACGGATATTCCATTTAAGCTGATATTCACAGACAACGGGTCAACTGAGCCTATATCAGAGCTTGTTAAGGAGATCTTTCCAGGCACCACTTTGATTAGAAAAGAGGAGAACGTCGGCTGTCCGGCCACTAGAAACGAGCAGATGGAACTCGTTGATACTGAGATATGCTTCTGGCTTGATAATGATACTATGGTGTCCCACGAATGGTACAAACCAATCCTTGAGAAGCTGGAAGACCCCACAATAGGCATATCAGGTCCCCGTGGGTGCGTTGTTAGAAAGCCATGGGATCTATCCTTTCCCTTTGAACCTGTCGATGGTGGGGATTGTGACTATTTTGTTGGATACTTGATGGGGTTTAAGACCAAATACTACAAACCAATAAATGACTATCAAATCCCTGTTAATTTAGACGATGTGGAGTGTTGCTGGGGGATTAAAGAGAACGGAATGCGGTGCGTTATGAGCGAACCCTGTATGGCACAGCACCTAACAAGTCAGACTGAGAGGGCGTGGGAGACTACTAATAATAAAATAGCAGAGATGTGGGAGAATTGGCCCGACAAAGCAATTTTTGAAAGGCATAAATGACCATTTTAACCGCAAGGGGCGTAGCTGAGAGAATGAGGGCGCTAACATTGGACGCGCTGTCCGACGAGGATTTCGTGTCAGATTTGATACGGGAATGGGGACTATATGATACGCCTGATATTAAAACCTACGGTGAGGAGAACGACCCCTATAAGACTCCTGACCTTGGAATGTTACAAACCCCCCAACAGTTAGCGGGGGCGTTGGTTTATCTATCTAATAGGAATATAAAGTCTTATGTGGAGATTGGCACTTGGTATGGTTCCAGCACGGCGTTTATCTGTCTATACCTTGCAAGGTTTGGTCTTGAGAGTGCTTTGGCGGTTGACTTAGACAGAGATTTTGATCCGGGGCTTCTTAGGCTCGTTAATAGCGTTGTAGAACTAGATTTTATAAGGGGGACTTCGGATGATATTAGGGAGAGGGAGTTTGATCTATGCTTTATAGACGCAGATCACCATTACGAAAGTGTTAAAAAGGATTATGAGAATGTTGGTAAATTCGCCAGGATTTGTATGTTCCACGATGTTCAAAGGGAAAAAGAACCCACGGGAGCTGTTGAATTTTGGAACGAGATTAAATCCGATGGGGATAAGGAGTTTCTATTCCACACCACCCCCAAAAAACATCAGGGGATAGGAATACATGAAAATATCCGCTAATTACACAATCTTTTATGGGGCTGACTTTATAGAATACTCCCTACGTTCCATCTACGACCATGTGGATTATATTTTGATTGCTTTGGGTAAAAAGTCTTGGAAAAACCACGAGGGTAGGAGGTTTAGCCCTATAGACAACACTAAGGAGGTCATTATGAGGTTTATTAAAGAAAACGACCCAGAGAGCAAGATCACCTTGTTCGAGGGCGAGTGGGATAGCGACACCGAACAGAGAAACTTCATTTTAGATAAGTGCCGCGGGTTAGTCGACTATGCAATGTTGGTTGATAGTGATGAGGTGTGGGAAAAGAAGGAGATTGAAAAACTTGTTAGGGAGGTTAAAGAGAACTCTCTTTCTCGCGACCCACCATTGGTGTATGGGGTTGGAATAGTGCACTACTACCGTTCCCTTTACTGGAGTCACAGTAGTCAGGGACCCGTAAACTACGTCTATAAGGTCACTCCAGCCCTTACCCATAGGTGGATTAGACACCCGCAGTTTGATAGAACAGACGTGCAGGTGTTACAGTTACCAGTTAAATACCACCATTACGGGTATGCGTATCCCTCAAAGATAGTCGAAAAGAAGGTAAAGTTCTGGGGACACAGCGGCGACGTTGTTGAAGATTGGTACGAGGACATTTTTCTTAAATGGAAGCCCTCACTTCCAGCGTATTCCCCCGCGGGTCAGAACTGGACAGACTTAAAACGCAAACGGATAATCCCGGAGATGGCGGACCACCCGTTTAGAGAGTTCGAAATAATACCGTGACCGGCGATGACGTACTAAAACTAGCTAAATACTGCTTCAATAACGGCGAGATCCTAAACTCCTATATGATTTGTAAATCTTCCCCGGTTAAATTTAGAGGTGCGGTCCTATCATCGGATCTTTTCAAGAGTATCGAAACAAGGCTTGATACCATATCCGATTTTCAAAACAACGGTAGGGAAAATTCAGGGTTTGTTGACCCACCAGACGCGCAGAATAGAGTTATTTTTCAGAAACTACTCGAAGAACTAAAAGACAAGCCCATAAGAAGAATGGTTGACGTAGGTTGCTTTAGTGGGTGGGTTGGTAGACACTTAGCACTTAGGGGTATACAAGTGCTAGGAATCGACCTTGACCCATTTACGATAAGTATGGCAAAAAGGATGGCTACAGGAACGATGGCTTCCTATGAGGTGTTAGAAGGAACAAAGGTAGGGGTTAAGTATCCAAAAAGGTTTGACGGGGCGATACTATTTGACGTATTAGAACACGTATTCGACCCCTATATTTTGAGAGACTCGGTTAATCTAGCGGTGAAAGACGGGGGTTGGGTGTTTATCAACTTACCTAAATGGCAAGATAGTGACGAGGTAAACGAGGACTTTCCAGACGAGTATAAAGAGCATATCAGAACCTACAACGAGGATGAGGTGAAAAAGTTGTTCCCTAGTGGTAAAATAGACATAATGTCCAACGAAGACGGAAGTATCTCATTTTTCATAACATACCAAGTATGATCTGCGTCGTTGTTCCCACAGTCAGGGAGGAAAGCTACAAAGAGTTCCTGGAAGCGTGGCAACCCCTCTTTGATAAACACAATGTTCGTTTGGTAACCGTTCACGATGGTGAGGAGCCGATGCTGGTGGAGGATGGGGGGGACATCGAATCGTCTTGTACTGCCGAGGAGCTTCTGCGCGACCACGCAGACCTTATTTATAACAAGTCAGATGTTGTGAGGAACTTAGGATTCGCTTTCATTGCCAAACACCGCCCTCGGGTTGAATACATAATAACCCTAGACGATGACACAAAGCCCGTTGGAGACCCCATACAAGACCACATAGACGCACTTAATATGAAAGTTCCTATAAGCTGGATGAGTACCTATACAGAGTACATGAGGGGCTTCCCTTATAATATACGCTCGGAAGCCCCTGTAATGCTCTCTCATGGGGTTTGGGATGGAGTTAGGGATTGGGACGCTCCCACACAGCTAGTCCTCGGAAATCGACCCACAGAGGCTTACAAGGGTGTTATACCTAAAGGTGTTATGTACCCGATGTGTGGGATGAACATCGCCTTTAGGCGAGAGATGTTACCTTATATGTATTTTGCGCCCATGGGGCATAGAGTAGGATTAGATAGATTCGGTGATATTTGGCTTGGGATTGAATCAAAGAAGATACTAGATGACAAGGGGTGGGCGGTTGTGTCAGGGTATGCTAAAGTTCTGCACGAAAGAGCTTCGAATGTGTTTACAAACCTACAGAAAGAGGCTAAGGGGCTTGAAATGAATGAAAACTACAACGAGGGAGAGTATTTTGATTTATATGAAAGGCAAAGGGAAAGATGGAGAAAACTTATACAGCGCTCGTTACAGGGAGCCTAGGAGAAGTTGGGAGTCTAATGTGGGACTCGTTTGAGTGTACCCCATATGATATAAAAGAGGGGCTTGATATTTTCGATACCGAAAGACTTGTTGGCAACATGAGAGGTAAGGATGTTGTCATTCATTTAGCGGCCTACGCCCATCCGTTTATGGAAGGAGTGACAAAGGAGGACTACTGGCACTTGAATTTCGAGGGTACAAAGCAAGTGGTTGAGTGTATGAGAAAAGCCGGGGTTAAAAAGATCCTATTCCCATCCTCAGGCGCAGTCTACGGAGTGTCCAGACCCGAAGGCGCTCGCGTTGTAAGGCTTCCTATTACGGAAGAAAACACAGCGCCTCCCGAAACTCTACATCATTACGGACAAACGAAACTTGCCTGTGAGGAGTGGCTTTTAGAGCAAGAGGATATACAGGCACTTATATTCAGGCTCGAAGCTCCCGGACTCTTGGATCAGGGTTTAGGAGTGTTTGAAGGACACCTGTTCGCCCATGTATCAAGGGATAACCTAAAAGAATTTATGGGGCGGCTGATGGAGTACGACGGCCCCTCGGATATATTCAACATCGGCGACCCAACTACTAATAAATTTTGTCCCAACACCATAGCGTTCGCGAAAGAGAAGTACCCCGATATTCCTTGTGATTTAGAGAGTCCCACAGAGCCGCTATACTCTGTTAAGAAGGCGCAAAAGGTTCTAGGTTACGTCGGAAGGAGCGTTCTGCCCGATGGTGATAACTGACAACCCAAAGATTTTGATTACGGGACACAAGGGTTTCATAGGAAAATACCTGTGGAAAGCACTACACAAGGATTTCCAACTATTTGGTTTTGACAGGGGGGACAGCCTACCCGATGAGGGAGTTGACATGGTTTACCATCTAGCCGCCAACGCCAACGCCTACGAATCCACAGCAAGGCCGGATCTGGCCCTGGAGAATGTCCAGGTTATGGTGGAGGTTCTCAATTGGATGGCCGAAACGGATACTAGGAATATAATCTATACGTCAAGTAGGGAGGTTTATTCCTTAACCAATCCCTACGGAGCAAGTAAGGCTAGTGGGGAGATGTTTCTATCGGCATTTTCAAGGTTTTTAGGAATTGGGGCTATATCAGCGAGGCTTTCCAACATCTACGGAGAGGGAAATCATCCCAACAGGTTTATAGAGACGGCGATACATAAGGCCAAGGGCGGCGAGGACATCGTGGTGTATGGGGGGAGAAACAAGGTGATGAACTTTGTCCATATAGACGATTGCATCTATAGGTTGGTGGAGCTTATGGGGGAAATGGTTGAGGGCGAACACAAGGCCCTTGATATAGCAAGTGAGCTCTCCCAGGATCTGGTTTCGGTTTCTCAGCTTATCATAAATCTAATAGGCTCGGATTCGGAGGTTGTGGAGGCTCCGGAGAGAGGGGGGGAAACCTTAGCGTTTGTCCCCAAAAGAAGTCCGCACTTAATCAAGACCTCTCTGGAAGATGGTATAAAAAGATGTTTATAGTCTACCGCGCGTGTAGCACAGGAAACCCAAACAAAAATAGGCCTATCGAAGGGGATAAGATAGACCTTGTTAGGGCGTGTTTCGGCTCATTCAAAGAGGCCTTTAAGGGCGTTAAGTACGATTTGGTGTGTCTTTTAGACAAACCCACCCCCGAACTTCGGGAGATATTCAAGGATGAGGAAACTGAGGAGTCCCACTACGCTTACTTCGCGGAAGGTAATGTAGGTTCTTTCCACAGGCAGATAGAATTAGCACTAGAGCGCGGGAAGTGCTATATGTTCATAGAGGACGACTACTTCTTTTTACCCGGAAGCGGGAAGATACTAGAGAAGGCGGTGCAGGAACTCCCATTCTTAACCCCATATGATCATCCTAGATACTACGATGAAAAGACCCACGAATACCCAAGAGAGGTCATTTTGTCAGCAGGGCATCATTGGCAGAGCGTAATCTCCACAACCTTAACATTCGGCGGCGGGTACGGGGAACTTGTTAAAGAAGCGGATACTATGAGAAAGCACGGGTGGGCGGACCACTCTATGTGGGTTGATATAACAGGGCGAAGGAAGTTGTACTCTCCGATACCAACACTTGCGTCACACATGGAGACAGAGCACCTCTCCCCCAAGTGGGCGTTGTTGCAAACCCCTACCCTCTAATCTAATAATTTGGGTATGAGCCGCACTCTATCCGAAATACTTATAGATATTAACGCCGTCCTGGACCTTGAAGCGGCTTCCCCTTCGGGAACAGAGCTTACAACACGGGCAAACTACGCAAACCAAGCCGTTTTAGACGCGGCTGCAACAGGTCAGTTGTCGGAGTTTAAGAGAGAGTTTTTGACAACCTCGACAACTCTTGCAACCATTCCCTTGCCTGACAATTTCAGAGAGGCTATGGAAAACCCAAGACTCTACCTAAGTGGTGGTTGGGAAGAATGGGAGCTTGTCGAGGTAGAGCAAAAGTACGAAAGATCCAGCGGAGAGAGATACTGCTATGTTCTAGGAAACCCCTCAGAAGGGTACAACCTTATATTCAATCAGATAGAACCAACGGATCAGCTATCATTTATTTATCAGCGATACCCGTCGGGGCTTCTAACCCTTGCAGATAAGTGCGAACTATCAGACCCTCAAGTCGTTGCCCGAAAAGCCGAGGCGTATGTTTTATACTCTCGATCAGACGACAGGTTCCAAGTAGCACAACAGATGGCCGACAGGCAACTCGCTAATATGCTAGGCAGGGAGATGAAGGGGACTACATCAGGAGCAAGAAAAACCAAAACAACCTTCCAAAACCCACTATCTAGGGAGGCATAGTGCCAGATTTTGGCGGCGGCCCAGTTAAATATCGACCCGCAAAGCCCGTAGAGGAGGAGTGGAAGTCCTTTAGAAAAGGGCTGAATTTACTCTTAAGAGAAACGGAGCTTGATAACGAGGAGCTTTCCGTTGCGGATAACATAATGCTTGTTGGTAAGGGTGTTCCTACGGGAAGGTATGGGACTGTCACCTACTTCACCGCAAATGCCACAGGATCCATTAGAGGATTTGGTACATATAAATCAAACGATGGCGAAACAAACGAGCTTCTAGCCCTATCAGACGAAGGGTATTTAGTAAAACAGGACGGAACGGGGTCTACTGTAATCACAGGGCAGTCGTGGCCATCGGGGTCACAGATTAGAACGGAGCAATTAGGGGGAGAAACCTACATAGTATCCGAGGATAAGGAATTTACTTCATACGCCGGAGGTAACCTGACGGTATTTTCACAGATAGGCGCACCAACGGGGCTTTCGGTTACTAACTTCTCCGGGGTAAGCGGCCCCAACAACCTCTCGTATCAGGTCGTGGCCGTAGGGGCCAACGGCGGCCAGACCACTCCTTCGGGGAGCTACGTGTTACAAAATGTCCCAAGTAACCTCGCCCTCTCACAATACCACCTGTTTTGGACAGGCCCCTCACACGCCACCCTCTCAGGGTATGAAATCTATCGTGGAAGACAGGGAGATGAGACATTTTTAGCCTCTGTTGGCCCTGACAACACAAGCTACGTGGACAGCGGAGATGCCGCGTCAGTTACGATACTGGCCCCTCTGACCAACACTACGGGGGGAGTTAAGTCAAAGTTCATCAAAAAATACAAAGATAGATTATTAGTAGTCCCAGAAGACGACCCCAATAAACTTATGGTTTCCGGAAGATACCCAAACCACACCAAATTCTCATGGCTTGATGGTGGTGGGTACATTTACATCGATCCCGACTCAGGAGATAACATTACAGGGGTTGAGGTACAGCCAATCGCCGATAGAATCGTGGTTTACAAGGACAGAAGCTCTTATTTAGTAGAAACACAGCTTGTAACTATAGGGAACTTTGCGGTGCTAGACCCACAGTATCAGCCTATCTCAACTGCGGTGGGGTGTTCCTCACAAAAAACCATAGCAACCGTAGAAAACGACACCTTTTACTTCGGGAGAGACGGGCTATACGTCACCGGGTATGAGCCAAACTTTCTTAACATTATTAGAACAAACGAGATTTCCGCTAAGATCAGACCCTACCTCGATGACCTGAATGACACAGACTACACGGGGGCGTGTGCCATATATGTTGATAAGAAGTATATCTTGTCCTTTCCGCAGAAAAAGGAGATGGTGGTGTACGACAGAGAAAGGGGCGCGTGGCTTGGGCCTTGGAAATTCCCTTACGGGGTATCCCATATGACCAAATACGTTGACGGTACAGGAACGGAGAGGTGGGTTCTTGGAGCGAACGCCTCAAATCAGGTGTACAGGTTTGACACCGCTACCGACTCTGATGATGGTACTACGACTAATAAAACTCTAAGGACTAAAAAGACACCCTTTGGGGATTGGACTGTGCTTAATATAATTCAGTTCTTCTACGTTTTATTTAGAGGGATTAAGGGAACTACCACGGTTAATTTGATAATTGAAGACAGAGATGGGTCGTCATCAGTTGCTAAAACCTTTACCATAACAGGTTCGGCTACTGCTGGATTCTCAGGTTTTGGTGCTGATAAATTCGGGACAGCTAAGTTTGGAACATCTAACAGTACGAGCGTTGCGGTTCTATCAGATGAATTAACAAGATGGGGACCGTTATTCAAACAGGCTCGTCTGGTTCAGGTTGAGGTTACGGCCAACAGCGCTAACTCAAACTTTGAGCTTTTGGAAATTAAATTAAAGGCAGCCAAAATGGGAAGCGGATCACTTAGTTCAAGCCAGAGGGTATAGGGTTGCAAACCTGTACCGCTAACCGGTTATTATAACGATATGGCCGTATTACCTGCAAACTTCATAGGTCCCGCACAACCTGGAGACCAGACATTCCAAGATTACACGAGCCAGATAAACCTCCAGGACATGGCGTACAGGCAACGTACCAACGACCCGTCGGTTTCTGGTGGGGCTGCTGGAACAGTTAAAGTGGGGCCCGATTTAACATATTACGCGGATTATGGTCAGCCATTCTCGCCGAGTTCCTCCGGCGGATCTTCTGGTGACTCCTCCGGTGGTGGCGAGAAATCCCCCGATGGAGAGTCTGCAAGAAAAGCAAGAGAAGAAGCACAAAGGCAGCAACAACTCCTACAGCAACAAATAAACGATATCTTCAACCCCACAAATAAATTCCTAGGCGAAGCAGAAAAGAAGGTTAAGGCACGTCAACCCGGTATAGAGTCGGACATAGGCTCCGTTTATGGGGAGAGCGTTAATACCCTAAGTGGTGAGAGGGATATTTCACAAAGGGAATTAGGAACACAGGAAGAACAGGGCGGACAGAGAAAAGAAGACGCTTTAACTGCCGCTGTTAGATTATTTAACGAGCTATCTATGGGCGGTCAGCAAAGATTCGGCGGCGCTTCGAGCGCCGGGGAAGCATACTCAGCCCTCGCAGGTAGAGAGATGCAAAGAAATCAACAGCAAATACAGCAAAATTTTGAAAACCTAATGCAACAGGTAGGTCAGGCAAGACAAACCGTTAATGAACGCTACACCACAGCCGTACAGAATATCGAGGCTCAAAAGACCCGTGCTTTAAGCGAAGCAAGAAGGTCATTTCAGGATAAATTACTAGAAATTACACGAATGAAGGCAGAGAATGAGTCTGCTAAGGCTAATATGCGCCTTCAGGCTTTACAAGATCTTAGAAACCAAGCGTTTCAAATCGACCTTGCTATGGCAGAGGCTACAAATAGCGTAAATACCATGAAAAACCGAGCAGACCAAGAGATTCAGGCATGGACACAGTCCAATACACAGTCAATGTCAGGAGCAGAACAGGCGGGAAGCGAGTTTAACGCAAGTGCAAACAGAAACCCGCAAACAGCATTAGCTATGGGCGGAACACAGCCTGTAAGTAACCCAGCACTAACGGGTAGAATCAGAGACGAAGACTTACTAGGAATCGCCGCACCTCAGAGACGCGAAGACCTGTTCGCATAAATTGCAAACCCCTTAGCCTTATAAATAGTATTACTCTATGGACAAAGACGATTTACTAAAGTCTATTCTTGAAAAGCTACGGGGTATGGCTAACAAAGCCTCACAAAGAGGAGTTTCTAATGTTCGTCAGCAAACTGACAAAATAACCCCCGTTACCCAGAGGGTTGCGCAGACCGTCGTTAAATCAAACCCCCGGATACAACAAACTCTCAATAGACCAATCACACTAACCACAAATCAGAAAGGAACCTCAACCACAGGCGTTTCGGAACAGGCTAACAGGGATACTCAACGAGCAAGACAGCGGTTTACCGAGGAAATGAGTAATCTAGATACGTTAGTGCGGAGTGAGGATTTCTCCAGCGCCGGACAGGCAGAGGCGGTCCCTTTTCTTCATCAGGCTGTGGCGGGAATACCAAGGTTGCGGGTTTTGCAGGAAGCCCCGATAAACATAGGTCTTGATCCCAGCGACAACAACCCGCTGTCCCTGAGAAATCCCAACGCTAACAAACTTGCTAGAGGCGTGGTGGAGTTTGTAGGCAATACCGCCAAGGCGCTTATATTGGGAGACCCAGACACAGGCAAGGCTCTCGAACTACAGCAGAGGTTTCTGGCCGGGGAGAGTCTCTCCCCAGAGGAAAGTGCTTTATTAAAAGACTTTGGGGAAAGGCAGTCCTTCAATATCGCGGCGGGTGCGGACGGGGACGTAAGAGATATTGGGAAATTTCCAGCAAAGAATATAAAAAAGAATATGAACACCCCCAAAGACCTAGAACCCCTAGCACAAGAAGCCCGTAAGTATAAGAGTGCGAAGGATTTTGTAAAGTCCCAAACAAAGAACTTCCCCGATATAAATAAGAAACAACTAACCGACATCTGGAATCAAGCTACTAAAGGCGTGGGGGATGAGTTACCAAGGGGCTACGGGGAAACCATTAAGAAGGCCGAGGTTTCTGACCAGCTAAAAGGCACTATCAGCTCTACCTACGAGCCAAAGACCAATAAGTTCGTACTAGAAAAAGCACAGGAGACAATTCAGTATGCGCCGAACGACGCGAGACGCGCAGTTATGGACGGCCCCGTATCCGCTGAAAACACAGCCCTAGCAAACGAACTTATTAAATTCCACGACCTGAAGGGGGAATTTGATATAGCAAGTGAGCTATACGACTCCTACGCCAGAAAACTAACCGACGCGGGACAGGGTATACAGGCCGTAGCGATGTTTAACAAATTCTCTCCTGACGGCGTGATGAACTACGCCCGAAAGATCACCAATAACAACCTTCCAGACGAGGTCGCGGAACAACTACTTGAAATGTCCAACTCTATAAAGAAACTCCCCACAGATTCCGTTGAGTATCAAATGGGGGTACACAATATGTCAGAGTTGATCGCAAGATACGCCCCTCAGTCGGGGTTGGACCAAGCGATATCTGTTTGGAAGGCAGGTCTTTTGACATCCCCAACAACAACCGCAGGGAACCTCGTGGGGAACACGGGTATGGGGGTGGCGGCGCAAACTACGAACGCTATAGCAACGGTCATAGACTCCTTTACCTCTATTTTTACAGGAAAAAGAAGCGTAGCCATAACACCTAGGGGAATTTTGCAGGGAATGAAGGAGGGGGGAACTAAGGGCGTAGAGTATTTTAAGACAGGATTTGACCCAAGGCGCGACCCGCTAAGTAAGTTTGACGTTAAGAAAGTGTACTTTGGTGAGAGTAGACTAGGAAAGGCCGCCGAGGGCTATGTGGACGGTGTTTTTAGGCTCATGGGGGCACAAGATCAACCATTCTACTACGCTGCTTTTAGAAACTCCCTAGCGCAACAGGCTAAGGTCGAGGCGATAAACCAGGGGCTAAAAGGGGCAGATGCCTTAGCATTCAGACGGGCGTTTGAGTCAGCACCCCCCTCAAAGGCATTAGAGTTAGCTAACGCCGAGGCCAGGTGGGTAGTTTTTCAGGACAATACAGCTCTGGGGGAGCTAGGAGGTAGACTTGCGAACTCAAGCAACCCAATTGTTAGAGGATTTATGGAGTTTATCGCGCCCTTCAGGGGAGTCCCGTCGTCCATAGCGGAAAAGGTTGTAGACTTCTCTCCCTTCGGGTATTTAAAACCAATTAAAAGGATTATTGATGGTGTCAAGTCGGGAACATTCGATCAGCGCGCCTTTTCACAACAACTAGCAAGGCCGATTCTCGGAACTTTTGGTCTTATGTCTCTAGGAGCTGCCCTATATGATAAGGGGTTAATGACTCTCGAATATCCAAAAGACCAGAACGAACGAAAACTGTGGGAAGTGGAAGGAAAACAGCCGTTCTCCGTTTATATGGGGGGTAGTTGGAGGTCGCTAAATTACATCCAACCCGCCTTAACAATGATGGCAATGGGGGGAGAGATAAAGAGGGCCAGAAAAGACGACGGGGAAGATTTGGACACAGCGTTCTTCCGGGGAGTTATGATGTTAGGGAAGTCCGTTACTGAGCAGTCCTTCTTACAGGGGGTTTCGGGGGCGTTGGGCGCAATAAATGACCCTCAGAAATTTGGGGAGAGGTTTGTTGAACAGACAGCAGGTTCGATAATACCCAACATAGTTGGAAAGTTTGCTACAGCTACCGACTCACAGTCCCGTGAGATACAGGGCGGCTTTCAGGCAATCAAAGCGGACATTCCTGGAGCAAGGCAGACACTCTACCCAAGGAGGGATATGTTTGGACGCCCCATTCCTAACCAACAAGGCTTTTCGGGATTTTACGATCCTTTCAGGAGTACAGAGGCTGTAACCGCAACTCCCTTGAATCAGGAACTAAGGAGGCTTCAAGACGAAGGTTATGGCGTAACCCCTCCGTCTATATCTAAAAAAGAGACATTCCCCGCAACGGGTAAGGTGAATATAACCCAAGAGCAGCAGGATTTGTTAGAGGGGGCTATTGGGGCAAATACCCAGAAACACTTTAACCAGCTTATGTCCTCTAGTGACTACCAGACGATGACCGACTCTGAAAAGGAACGAGCGTTGTCCAATCTATCAAAAGATGTCCGCCAGGCCGTTAAAGCTAAGTTTGTTGAAACCACTAGGATAGGGGACCCCGATAAGGCTGTTAAATCCCTTACTAAGAAGCAGTTAGCCATTTACAGGGGTCTGGGGGAGATTCAGTCCGTATCAGCAATTAGTAGGTATGAGCAGTCCCCGGATGCTCCCAAAGACGCTGGAAGCAAGTTAAAACTCTACATCCAAGCAGGGCTTACCCAGCCGGTAGATACTTTTTCCGCAGTCGCAACAGGGCAGCCTGTTAGGAAAATAAGGGGAGACGCGGTGGTGGTTGAGAGAGAGTTGGGTCTCGCCAACGATGGTGATTCTCCAACCGAGCTGGACCACAGGATGCCTTTGTGGGCGGGAGGCCAGAATAACGAAAAGAACTTAGGGTATCTGTCCCCGGAAGACCACGCATTAAAAACAGCCTTCGAGGCTTCCCTAAGACCCAAATTGGAATCGGGGGAGATGAGTAAAGGGGATGTCAAAGAGGCTATGGAGCAGTTTGAAAAGGAAAGCGGAATTACCTACTTTTCAAGAGAACAGGTAGAGAGTGTTGTGAGCAAGATCGAAAACTCCCAACCGTATATGTTATCCAAGTCCGGTAACCTCCCCTCCGACCCCACGATGGAAAGCTCCGCCGTATATTATGCTTTTGACCTAGACAAACTAGGAGAGAGACCAGAGGGGGCGGTAGCGGGGGCAAAGTGGGAGACCAAAGCATACAAAACCGCTAGAGACATACTGACCGATGACGAACTGAACCTCTCGCCAGAAGAAAAGCAACAAGCTATAGAATCTGTAGGATTAAGCTACGAAGATGTTGAGTACTTCGACCTAGCTTCCGAAACCAACCGAATCAAATCTATCGCTGTTAGAGAACAAATATCAGGTATCCAGGATAGAGAGGAACTCTTTGAAACCCTTGTAAGTATGAGAAAGGAGGTCGCTGGGAAGGTGGTTCTTGCCCCCGGAGTTATTGATGATCTCGTAGACGAAGGGTTTATCTCAAAAGAAGAAGGAAAGACACTTAAGAACACCGAGTTTGGTAAGGAAGGGGCGCCTAAGGTCAAAATGACAGGTAGGGGAAGTGGGGCGAAGCTGAAAAAGATTAAGTTTGTTCCGTTAAAGTTTTCTACTAAATCCCCGTCTATTCCTAGAATTAAGCTAAGTGAGGGGTATCAGATACCACAGGCTCCCCAAGTACCAAGCCTTAGAGTATCAACACCGAAGGTAGAACAACCTAAGTACCAAGTTAAATTCAACTTATAAGGGGGTGTAAGAATGGCAAGTAAAAACATAGACAAGATAAGTATAAGATCCGACAAATTCCAAAACCTTAACGCAGATGGAGGTCAGGGTGCGGGTAGAGGCGCTGGTGGAACATCAAGAGATGTAACCAAAGCCCCTAATTCCTACATTCAGGGAACTGTCAAGACTAAGGGAAATGGAAAGAAGAAAAGGGCTTACTAGGTTGCAAACCTACAAGTACCAAAGATAGGATTTTACTATGAAGAAGTCGAAAAAGTACAAGGTTAGCAAAAAGACCAAGAAAACCTCTTTTGAGAGGCATACAATGGGAATGATTAAATGACTATATTCTATCCACCCTCAGTAGAGGTACTACAAAAGACGTTAAATGCGCAGTTGGATCAGGGCGACACTTCGTCCATGACACTTAACAACACCACAAATATCCAGAATAAAGCTGGAATTGTGGTTATTAACCGTATTGACACCAGCGGGGAGGAGAAGTCGGCCTCTGTGAGGGAGTATGTCATATTCACAGGAACCTCAGGAAGCACACTAACAGGACTCACAAGGGCCGTTGGGGGATCGACAGACCAAGACCACTCCGTAGGCTCAGTCGTTGAGTTTGTGTGGACTGCCAAGGCTTACGACGACTTACTAGACACCCTATTTGACTCTGGCGGTAATTTAATAGCCCCTGTGTCCGCGGACTTTATAGACGCAATCACAGAGATAGCTTCCGCCTTAAAAACGGGATCAGATACTAAACTTGTTACAGGAACCGCAGGAACTGAGAATTACACGGCGAAGTGGAACGCTGACGGGGATTTAGTTGATGGCTTCGAGGTATTGGACGAAGACAATATGTCTTCTAATTCTAATACAAAGGTTGCAACCCAACAGTCAATCAAGCAGTATGTTGACACAGAAATAGCTGGTATACCCGCCGCCGCGGGGGCTTTCGGAGCGCCAAGTGAGCTCACCATATCCGCCGGGGTTATAACTGTAACTGGAAAATATCACGCTATCGACACCGAATCTGACGCGGCTAGTGATGACCTAGCCACAATAAACGGGGGAGATGTAGGGGACCTTTTAGTACTACAGGCAGAAAGCGCTGCCCGTACAGTAGTTGTGAAAGATGGAACGGGAAACCTTAACTTATCTGGGTCAGACTTTTCCCTCACACACACGGCAGACACCATAGTACTCATACGAAGAACTGCGGGAAACTGGTCTGAGCTGAGTAGATCGGATAACCTGGCCTAAAAGGAAACATGAAAAACAAAGCAGAACAAGAAGAGATACCAACCTCCGACCTCTCAAGGCTCAATATAAGCGTAGCCAAGATAGAGACGAACATAGAGTACTTGAAAAAGGGCATGGACGACCTAAAGGTGGCTTTCAAAACCTTAGCGGATAGCTTTATAACAAGAGCAGAGTTTACCGAATTTACCAAAAGACTTGACGCCGACAGCAGGAACCTAGCCGACGAACTCTCCAATAGGGTTGTGTCAAAGGATGAGTTTGACTCATACAAGAGAGCGTTTTGGATACTCATTACATCGGTTACAGGCGGCCTCGTCGCCATAGCTCTCACCCTATTTAAGATGGGGGCCTAAATGGAGCAGGTGAGCGACACACAGTTGCCCCTAGCTCCAAAGACCACCCACCAGGAGGATTTGGTTGTCGCTGGGCAAAGGAAAGTCAATATAATTTGGGAATTTACCCAGGCTAGTATTGCTTTGGGTATTACTTTTGCTGTAATATACAGCGGAGTTGCGGGGATTGAGAATCAGGAGCTTCGAAACGCATTCTTCTTGGTTATTGGATTTTACTTTAGTAGAACAAATCACCAAGCGATAGGGGGCATCGGAGACAAACCGAAGGGTAAGTATCAAGGTAGGTAGATATGACCTTACAAGAATTTATCAAAAAATACACAGGGGTTAGAAACGTAGGTAATACTGACGTTAATAAGGGCGAGTGTGTTGGGCTTGTCATGGTTTACATCAAGGACTTGGGGCTTTCTCATATTTGGGGCCATGCCCGTGATCTCTACCACAACGCCTCTGAACTTGAGTGGTTTAAGACACCAAACAGTCTCACAAAGTACCCTAAGGACGGGGATATTATGTTCTTTGACAAAACGTGGGGTGGGGGGTT
>Ga0326597_10001319_pt1 | contig 40576 bp, 31 predicted proteins | sample RVTome_12_FD_203789 | JGI IMG/M metagenome (GOLD analysis project Ga0326597, IMG submission 203789) | Soil microbial communities from uranium-contaminated site in the Upper Colorado River Basin, Wyoming, United States - RVT100D185 | ecosystem: Environmental > Terrestrial > Soil > Contaminated >... | reverse complement strand
CACGCTCGACCTGGTGCGGTTGTATCACGACGAGGAAGTGCAGGCGTTCCTGAAGCCTGCGATCGAGTCCTTGAGCCGGCGGCGCCTCGGTCCGTTTCAGGCGATCCGTTTCATGCTGAACGGCTACGGGTTTCCCCAGCTCATCCGCGGACGGCTGACGTTCGCGTTGATGGGCCTGGGCGCCGTGGATCCATCGGGCCGCATCGCCTGGTTCGACGCCGACACGGACTTCCCGGACGAGTTCGCGCGGCAGCTGGTCGAAGGAACCGACCGCGTCATTCCCGATCTGGTGGTGAGGGTCGAGACCGCCGGCCGCGAGTCGTTCGAAAGCTCGCTGGAGCGGATCTTCGAACTGGTTCCGACGAACTTCGCCGTCGCCTCACTGCAGCGGGACGGTTTCGCGTACCAGAGCACGACGTTCGAAGTCCCGGACAGTCCGCTGGGGGCGCTCTCGGTCTACCATGGTTTTGTCGGCGAGGTCTTTCTGGCGGCTTTCAAGGAGGAGCGGCTGCTCGAACTCGCGGCGGCCATGCGAAACGGCGAGCGCAGGTCGCGGGCGCTCTCCGATGACCCGGCCTTCCAGGCCTGGCGGGAGAGTTCCGTCCGAGGTACGGAGGTCCTCGAAGTCTACGCGGGGCTTTGCCGCGCCTTGACCGTGCTCGCTCCGTTTGCCGGGGATGAGTTCGAGGCTCTCCGCGGGACCGGGCTGGACGCGCTGGAAGGCGCTGGTTATGCGCTGGCTTTGGAGGGAGGGCGTCTGCGGGAGTCGTTCGCGGCCGTGCTGCCGCAACAACGGCGAGGCGTGCTGGCCTTGCTCGACGCGTTCCTACCGTCCGGGCGGCTGGCCGGGCAGATTCCCGGGGCGGCCGCCTCCGCGCTGGCGCTCGATCTGGATCCGGGCCGGCTGTTCGACGGCTGGATCGAGTTGTTGAGGGAGTTCGCTCCCCGCGAGCATGAAGTTCTCGAGCGGCAGCTGTCCGAACTCCGGCAGGAGCTGGGCCTCGACGTCAGGGAGGAGCTGCTGGCGGCGTTGGGGACCCAGGCGGTGATCCACGCCCGGTTGCCGAGGAGCGGGTTCCTCCCGGAGGTTCTCGGAACGGTCGAGGTGCGCGACCAGGAGCGCGCCCGGACGGCGCTTTCGCGCCTCCGGCAGGCGCTCACGGATCGGTTCGACGATCGATTGCAGAACTTCCAGATCCGGGAAACGACCATCGGCGACCACGAAGGAGTGCTGTACGTCACGTTGGAGGACACTCCGGTGGCGCCCACGATCCTGCTGGCCGGCGATCGGCTGTACCTGGCGTCCTCGCCCAACGTGCTCAAGCAGTGGCTCGGGGCGGCCGCGCAGAACGGCAGCGAGCCCTCGGAGGACCTCGAGCGTTGCCTGCGCTCCGCTGTCGGAGAACACGAGGCCGACGTGTCCGTGCTGCTCTATCTCGATCTGGCCCGGGGAGCGGAGTATGGTCTGAGAATGTCGGAGCTGTTCCTGCCCGCGCTGTTGCCCCAGGCTCCGTTCGAACTCGACGCCGGGCTGATGCCGCTGCCCGAGACGGTGGCCGGGTATCTCTCGGGCGTCCTGCTGGCCGTGCGGGTTTCCGAGCGGACGCTGGCGGTGGACTTCTCGTCTCCCGTGGCCGGCCTGATCCTGCCGGCGGTGTCGGTGGTTTCCTCGTTCCTGCCCGGTCGCTGGTAGAGGGGGCGCTTGAACCGTCCAGTTCCGCACGGATCCGAACCAGCCGGCGGCCCGGTTTCGGCGCGGCGGCTGCTGCTCATCGGACTGGCGCTGCTGCTGCTCCCGGCCTTGACCACCGTGGCGACCATGGGCCGATTGCCCGACTTCGACGTGTTCGGCTACGAGTGGCTGGTGCTGGCGGTGCTGGCGGTGTTGCGGATCGTCTGCACGCTGCTGACGAAGCGGCGCCTGATTCCGATTCTCGATCTGCCGTTGCTCGGCGTCGTGTTCGTGTTCACGGGCGGCGAGGCCGCGAGCCTGGACCGTTCGGTGTTCACCGAGAGCCCGCTCGATCCGGCCCTGTTCCTGATCTACGCATTGCTGGCCTTCTACCTGGAGCGGGCGCCCCGGGAGCGGGCGGCCTTCCGGTACTACGGCGCCTTCCTGCTCGGTTTCCTGGGAATGTACGGGCTGGTGCTCATGCATGTCCACCTGGCGCAGCAGGAACTGCTGTCCCATGAAGCCGAACAGCTGGAGAGCGAGGGCTCCGAGATCCCGGCGTTGATCGATCAGTACGCGTATCACCGCGCCACCAGCGACGCGGGCTTCGATCTGCTGCGAGAAAGGATCGACAAGGACCGAGCCGCCAACCCGATCACCGCGGCGTCTCCCTACTTCGGTCCCGACCAGAAGTCGTCCGAGACCTTCGAAGGCGGCGCCTCCATCGACGAGAGCTATGAGCTGCTGGCTTCAGCGTTGGAGCGCCAGGAAGAGGCGCTGAGATCCGCGGCGCGCTTCGCCGATCCGGAGACCACCGAAGAGCAGGCGGACGAGCAGAGAGGATTGTTGATCGAACGCTTCAGCGAGACGGAGAAGATCATTAACGCCGTCGCCGAACGCATGGTCGCGGCCGCGAGCGAGCTCATAAAACTAGAAGGTGCAAAGGGAGTGGGCTCGGCGGGACAGGAGCGCTGGTACGAGAATCTGCGCGTGCGGCAGCCGTTTCTGACCATGGAGACGATCAGCGAGACCCAGCGGAACATCCAGGGCGGACTGTTCGAGTTCTTCGATGGTATCCGCGATCTGGCCACCTTGAAGCGCTCGTTCGCGAGCGTGAGGCAGCGCATGATGTCGGAGCGGCTGGCGATCGCCATCCTGGTGCTGGCGACGCTCTACCTGCTGTCGGCCTTGCGTATGAACTTCGAACGTGAAGTCGAGCAGCGGGAGCAGGGCCGCGCGGCCGTGGAAGTCCGGGCCAAGGAGCTGGAGAAGGACAACTGGATCGCGCTCACCGCCGGTCTGACCCACTCCATCGGCAATGACATCCTGGCGTACGACGCCTACGGTGAGGAGGCGCTGGACGCGCTGGAAGGATATGACGGCGAGGTTCCGGAGGAGGTGCGGCGCAACCTGCGCTTCATCCATGACTCGAACAAGGCCCGGATGGGCTTCATCAAGTTCCTGAACGAGTTCGCCCAGGCCCGCAAGGACAGCGCCGGCGGAATGCGCACCCGTCCGGTGGGGCTGGTTCCGATCGACCTCGAACCGTTTCTCAGGGAAGTGCGGCGGCAGGTGGGCGTGATCGAAGTGGCCGACCTGCAAAGCGACTCGAGGGAGCCTCAGGTCCAGGAGCAGCGCCGGAAGTTCCTGGAACTGCCGTTGGAGGTCATCCCGATCGATCAGGGCGAATCGGGCGCGCGCCTCTCGCGAGGCAAGCCCGGCATCCTGCGCTTCTTCTTCTATGAACTGATCAAGAACTCCCTGCGCAACTGTTCCGGCGACGTGCCGATCAAGGTGGAGATCGAGCGGCGCGGGCGCAGGATGGTGTTGCGGTTCGTGAACGACCTGTCCGTGCAGTCGATCCCGCCTGACGATGCGAGCGGTACGACGCTCTATCGGCTGCCGCGCATCGCCAACATGGAAGCCTGTTCCGAAGAGCAGCTTCGGCTCGAGGTCGAGGATATACTGGAGCAGTGCTTCGAACCGAGCCGCGGCGGCGGCACGGGCCTGGGGCTGTTTCTGATCCGCTACTTTGCCAGGGAGTACTACGCGGGTTCGATCAGCGCCTCGGTCCATGATTGGGAACGGCGGCTGGTCGCCTTCGAGCTGGATCTGCCCGACGATCTCGACGACCTTTCAGAGGAGCCTGCCGGTGAATAAGGTACGCGTCCTGTTCTGTGACGATTCCGGCGGCGTGGTCAAGGGATTCAACAAGAATGTCGCAAAGCCGTTGGAGGGGCTGATCGAGTCCCTGACGGCGTCGAGCGTCTCGGGCGTTCTGGCCTACATCGCGGAAGGGGAGGCGTTCGACGTGGTCATCTCCGACCTGAATTTCGAGAAGGTCGGCGGAGGGCCCAAGGACGGGCTCGAGATCATCCGGCTGGCCAAGCAGAACTGGCCGGAAGTGGAGCCGATCCTGATGACGGCGTACGTGGGCGCGCTCGACGTGCGCGACGGGCAGCGCCTCAGCAGCCTCGGCGTGGGGGAGGGCTCGCTGCTGGCCAAGACCGACGCGGAGGACCCGGGCGTCACCTGGCTGCGCCTGCGCGAGCGGGTGCAGGGCATCGCCCTACGCCTCAAGGGCGACGCCGAGCAGGTCCGGAAGCTGAAACGCGAGAACCGTTTTCTGCGCCAGGCGGTCTCGGGGGACACGGTGGAGTGGATCGCGGCGCAGGAGATCTCGCAGGCGGCGGAGGAGATCCGCCGTGACGGCAATCTGTTCCTGCATGGTCAAGTCGGCCGGTCGTATCCGATGCAGGAGGTTTTCTCCCGAATTCAGCGGACCAGTCGCCTGCCCAGCGACGTGCTGATCCTGGGAGACACCGGCACGGGCAAGGAACTGGTCGCCCGAGCGATCCATGACCTGTCGAACCGCGGCGATCGGCCGTTCGTCAAGGCGGATTTGACCACGACTTCCGGCAATCTGGTCGAGAGCGAACTGTTCGGCCATGAGCGCGGCGCCTTCACCGGGGCGGATGCGAAGAAGGAGGGCCTGTTGAAGAGCGCCCAAGGGGGCACGTTCTTTCTGGACGAGATCGGCAACATCTCACTGGAGATCCAGGCCAAGCTCCTGCGAGTGCTGGAGGAACGCAAGTATCGTCCGCTCGGCAGCACGATCGATCAGACCGCCGACCTCCGTTTCCTGGCCGCCACCAATGTGGATCTGGCGGCGGCCACGGAGGCGGGCAGCTTCCGGGCCGACTTGTATGAACGACTCAACGTGATCCGCATCGTGTTGCCGCGGCTGGCGCTGCGGACCGAGGACATACCGCTGCTCACGGCCATGTTCCTCGACGAGTTCCGGACCCGCTTCGGCACGCCGGGTCTTTCGCGGATCGACGCCGAGGCGCTCCGGCTGCTGTGCGATCAAGAGTGGCCCCGGAACATCCGCCAGCTCCGGCACACGGTCGAGCGTCTGTTCAGCGAGGTCGACCCGGAGAACCCTCTGGTGACGCGGCTCGACGTCGAGCGGGTGATCGAACAGCCCCGCTCCGGATCGAACCGAGCGGTCGCCGGCGGCGCGGAACTGTTGCGCAAGATCCTGGCCGGCGAACTTTCGATGACCTTGCCGGATCTCAAGAAGAAGTACGGCGAGGATGTCACCGTGGACTTGATCCGCAGAACCATGATCCACTTTCGAGGATTGCCGGATGCCGAAGAGTGCGAACTGTACTTCGCGGGCTCCTCCACGAATGCCTGGCGGCAGTTCGCCTACCAATGCGGTCTGACCTGGAAGTCGGTGCGCGGGGGGATCATCGACTCGTGAGCGAAGCCGAGCGACCGCAGGATGCCGCCGCGCTGCTCGGCTGCGCCGACCTCGAGTAGGACGGCCTGGCCGAGGGCTTCCGAGCGCAGATCCACCCCGCCGATGAGCTGTTCCGTGGCCGGGTCCAGGGACTTCCCGGCGGTTGGCGCGTCCTGTCCGCCCGGGGCCAGGCTTCGAGCGGCCGGACTCAGGTCTTCGATCTGCGCTTCGTTTGCGTCTGAGCCGGATCCGGTAACAGACGGCCTCATCCGTGTTAGCGGCCGCTAACCGGAGACTCCCCCTGGCAAGCGCCATGGAAGCTCCGTAAACAATTGTACGATTTAGTGTTACGTCTTTGAACCGCCTCAGGAGTCGCACCGGCACGCCACTTGTGGTGGGCTTCCCGTCATCACCACCCCACGGCTCGAAAGGGCCCTCCGACAAACGGGAGCCGGAACCATGAAGACCTCGATCATCGCCCTCAGCCTGACCACCCTCCTCGCCGGATCCAGCTTCGTTGATTCTGCTGAAGCCGGTCATCAGAAGGTGAAAAAGGTCGTCGTGCACAAGCATGTGCACAACGGCGTGCACAAGGTCGTGCACGTCAAGAAGGTCAAGAAGGTGGTTTCGCACGGCTACGGCGTCCCCGCCTACGGGTACCCCGCCTACAGCTATCCGAGTTATGGTCATGCCGGTTCTTACGGCTCGGTTTCGGCCGTCGGTTCCTTCGGCAGTTTCTCGTTCAGCGTGGGCGCTCCGGTCGTCTACCCCGCGGCCCCGGTCTACGTGTACGACCAGGTCTGGATCGCACCCGTCACCCGGACCGTCCTGGTGGGCTCGGACGCCTTCGGCAACTCGATCTATCAGACCGTGGTGGTCACCCCGGGCGCCTACCGCACCGCCCGCTACATGTTGCTCGACGACGGCAGCCGGGACTTTGTGGACTACCTGCCCTGAACGGCGCGGTCTCGCAGAACTCCCGGGGCGTGCTTTGTGTTAGACTCGACCGGCTGAATTCCCGGTGAGCCCGGTGAAATGGATCCTGGCCATGCTGAAGTGCTCGACGACGCTGAAGTCCCCAATGCTCCCGATCCTTCTGGGAGTGGCGTTCTTGGCGCTCGGTTCAGGAGCCGGGGCGGCCACCCCGGAGCCTTTGCCCGGCAGCGACCAGGCCGCCCAGGCCCACGAATCATCGCTGGCCTTGGATCTGAGAGCGGAGCACAAGCACAAGTGGCGTCAGTCCTCGAAAAAGGAGTGGGTGCCCCCCCTGTACCAGAAAAAGCAGATCGGCACCGACGCCAAGGGGCGTCCGATCTACCGGGACGTGATGGTCCGCAAGGGGTACTACAAGGTGGTGACCGTCCTGAAATGCGTCAAGTGCGGCCGGACGAAATAATCGGGCCGCTCGGCGGTATCGGCGGCTCCCGTGCGGGCCGGCTCCGGCAGATTCCGGGGCCGGCCCGCTCTCGTTGCAGGCCGCGCGAGGTCTGGATCGGGGGTTCCCCGTGGCGTCCGGGGGTCATAGTCTGAAGCCATGTCCGAGAGCTTCCACCTCTGCTGGATCAACCATGACGGCGGCGAACTGGTCTACCTGGTGCGCGGTTCCGTGACCGTCGGCCGCGCGCCGGAAAACGAGATCCCCGTGGACGCGGAAGGCGTCTCGAGAAGTCACTGCCGGCTGGAGGTGCGCGCCGGCGCCTTGCACCTCGAGGATCTGGGATCCACCAACGGCACCTTCGTGAATGGCGAGCGGGTCCAGCAGGCCGAGGTCGGGGACGGAGACGAGATCCTGGTCGGCCGCAGCCTGTTCCGCGTGCGCCGCAATCCGATGGGCCCGCAGGCAACGGAGGCCCCGGAGACCCTGATGATGGGCCGGGAGACGATCGCCCTCTCGCTGCAGGCGGGCCGGACCGAGTACTCCGGTCAGCTCGAAACGTCGTCGCAGGCGACCGAGCACCTGCGGACGCTCTCAAAGGTGCTCGACATCCTCAACAAGGGCGGCTCCGCCGATGCGCTCTATCGGCAAGTGTTGGAGGCGATGCTGGAGACGCTCAACATGGACGCTGGAGCGGTGCTGCTCTCCACCGATCCGAGGGGCGCTCCCGCATTCACCGCGCATCGCAGGGGACGGGCCTGTCCGCCGCAGAGCGTCACCGTGCTGACCGCGGTGCTCGGCAGCGGTGAAGCGGTGCTGGCCAACGACATCACGGGAGACAAGCGGCTGCAGGGAGCCGAGAGCCTGGCCGGTGAATCGAAGACCCAGATTCTCAGCGCGCCGATTGCAGTTTCCGGAAACCTGCAAGGGGCGCTGTACCTGACGTCCGATTCCCGGGAGTCGCCGGTTTCGGAGTCGGACCTGCGGCTGGTGATCCTGGTCGCCCGGCAGCTGGCCCTGGCGGCCGAGAATCTGCGCCGGCAGGAACTGGTGCTCGAGGAAAACCGGTCGCTGCGGGAGGCCATGGTCGGCGACGCCCGCATCGTCGGATCCTCCGCCGCTCTCAGGCGGGTGCAGGACTTGACCCGCCGGGCCGCCCGCTCGGATGCAGCCGTGCTACTCACCGGAGAAACCGGGACCGGCAAGGAACTGTTCGCTCGCGCCCTGCACGACTGGAGCGCGCGCGCGGCGCGGCCGTTCATCGCCGTGAATTGCGGCGCGATCCCGCGGACCATGGTGGAGAGCGAGCTTTTCGGCCACGAACGCGGCGCCTTCACGGGAGCAGTCGAGCGCCGCATGGGTCGATTCGAACTGGCCCGCGAGGGGACCTTGTTCCTCGATGAGATCGGCGAGCTGCCCCTCGACCTGCAAGTCAAGCTGTTGCGAGTCCTCGAGGAGAAGCGCTTCTACCGGGTGGGCGGATCGAAGGAGCTCTGCGCCGACGTTCGCGTGGTGGCCGCGACGAATCGGGACCTGACCGAGCTGGCCGAACGGGGCGAGTTCCGCGAGGATTTGCTCTACCGCGTCCGGGTCCTGGAGATCGCCATCCCTCCGCTCAGGGAGCGGATCGAGGATCTCCGGGAGATCGCGGAGTATTTGTTGGCGCGGCTGGCCCGGGAAGCCGGCCTGGCCGTGCCGCGGCTGAGCCGGGCGGCGCAGGATCGCATGGCGGCCTACCACTGGCCCGGCAACGTGCGCGAACTGCGCAATGTCCTGGAGCGAGCGCTGATCCTGTGTGGATCCGATCAGCTCGGGCCGGATGACGTGCTTCCGCCCGATTTCTCGGGGGCGCCGGGGCCGGGGCCTGCGCGGGCCGGGAGTTCAGGGCCGAAAAGCCTGAAGGACGTCGAGAAGGAGCACATTCAGGCCGTGCTCGACGCCGTCGGCTGGAACAAATCCAGGGCGGCGGAGATTCTCGGTATCGGGCGAACGAACATCTACGAGAAGATCAAGCAATACGGTCTGGAATCCACATCATAAAGGGCCCCATGTCGATCGCCGAGGTTCTCTGCACTTGCGGGAAGCGGTTCTCCGTTCAGGATGACGGCAGGGGAGTGCCGCATGCCTGCCCCGACTGCAGGATGCTGAACGTGTTGCCGCGAACGGCAAGCCTGGAGTTCGTGGCCGGCGATCCGGGGAACGAGACGGTCGTGCGCTCGACCAAGGTGCTCACACGGGTGGGCCAGACCGTCCGGGACGCGGTCAAAGGCCTGCCATCGGGTTCGGTGCTCGGGCCGTACCGCATTCTGGCGCGCATCGGCAAGGGCGGCATGGGTTCGGTCTACGAGGCCATGGATGACCGGATGGGACAGAGGGTCGCGCTCAAGGTGCTCTCGCCGGAGCTGGCCCAGCGCAAGGATTTCGTGGCCCGCTTCCACCGCGAGTCGAGGTCCTTGGCCGAGCTGTCCGATCCGCGCATCGCGCGAGTCTTCTTCAACGGCGCAGCCGAGGGCCTGCCGTTCTTCGCGATGGAGTTCATCGACGGCCAGAACCTCGAGCAGATCCTGGAGAAGGACGGCCCCCTGCCTCCCGATCGGGCAGTGCACCTGATGAGCGAATCCGCGATCGGCCTGTCGGCCGCCGCCGATCAGGGGCTCATCCACCGCGACGTGAAACCGACCAACCTGCTCCTCGACCGGCAGGGCAACCTGCGCATCGTGGATTTCGGTCTGGCCAAGGCGGTGGACTCGGAGTCCCGCCTGACGGTTACCGGGGCAGTCGTGGGGACGCCGTACTATCTCTCTCCCGAACAGGGGCTGGGCAAAAACGTCGATCTGCGCTCCGACATCTACTCCCTGGGCGCCACGTTCTATCACCTGCTCACCGGTGATCCGCCGTTCGACGCCGAGAGTCCGGTTTCGATCATCATGCGGCACGTCAACGAAGCGCCGGAACTCCTGACCGAGCGCAACTCGAAGGTGCCGGAGCCGCTGGCGAGAGTCGTCATGCGCTGCATGGCCAAGGATCCCGAACGCCGCTACCAGGATTACGACGAGTTGCTGGAGGATCTCGAGGCGCTGCGCCGGGGCGACCCGGTGGTGGCGCCTCCCCAGGCGGTCTCGGCCAGACGATCCGGCCCTTCGGTGGTCGTGATGGACGATCTGGATGAAGGCGTCAGCGTGCTGCGGCGCGCCTCGAGGATCCGCCGCGGCTTCGCGTTGGCCATCGATTTCGGCGTGCTCTCGCTTCTCTGGCTGATGGTGACGCGGATCGTCCAGGGCCGCGCCGGGATCGACCCGCTTCAGATCCTGTTGCCGTTCTCCTATCTCTACATCGCCCTGGGCGATGGCCTGGGAGGCCGCTCGATCGGCAAGCGGCTCGCCAATCTGCGCGTGGCCCGACCCAACGGCAGTGGACCCGGTTTTGCCGGAGCCGCCTTGCGAGGGTTGCTCTGCTTGCCGATCGTGTTCATGGTCGCCTTCTCCCGGGGCGTGGGTCTCGAACAGGTCAACCGGTTCCTGCCTGGCATCGGCCTGGACGTCGCGCTGACGCAGCGGATGTTCCACCTGTTCGAGCAGTCGGTGTACGCCGCGGTGATCATCGATCTCGGCATGTCGCTGTTCACGAAGCGTCGCGAAAGCCTGCACGATCTGTTGTCCCGGACTTCGGTCTTCCGGGAGCAGCGCGTCAAGCGGCGCAAGCGCAAGCCGAAGCGCCACCAGAAACTGTCCCGGCCGAAGGGGCCGCCGCCGGCGCTCCAGGATCTACCCGCTCCGGCCCTGTCGACGTTGGCTTCGCTGTTCGTGCCGGGCTTGGGACAGCTGCTCAACGGACAGGGCAGCAAGGGGCTGGTCTTCTTCATCGGGCTGGTCATCGCCTTTGCCATGAGCAACAACGACTACTGGTTTCCGTTGATCGTCTGGGGCTTGAACATCTACGACGCCAACCGGACCGCTCACCGGCGCATCGCGCAGCTGCAGCGGAACCCCTCCGCGCGGAATCAGTTCTCCGATATCTGAACAGTCGTTCCGGAACCGAACAGCTCCGCCGGGCCCCGTCCCACCGCCGGAAGAGCGACGTAAGCAACGGTTCATCAGCGCTTTGAAAAACAATGAAGCTGCCGGCCGGAGGTTGGTACAGGGGATGCTCTGAACTGAACCGAAATCGGATCTCCCGTTCCTCATCAAGCCGATCGGAGTTGCCATGGAACTGAGCTGCGCACATCACGAGACCCGGGCCGCCCGGGCGCGCTGCGTGGACTGTGGAGCCAACTTGTGCGGCGCCTGCCGGGTCAAGCTCGGCGGACAAAACTACTGCCGCCCGTGCGTCCCGGAGCGACTGCGCAAGCGGCTGCCCGGTCGCCGGTCGCCGGTGGCCGCCGCCGTGCTCTCGGCCGTTCCGGGCCTGGGTCAGATGTATGCCGGCTCGCTCGGCCGCGGGCTGGTCTTCCTGCTGTCCGCGGGCGCACTGGCCGCGAACGTCCAGGCGGTTCCCGAGCCGGTGCCGCTGTTCCTCTGGGTCTTCAATCTGTTCGACGCCTTCCTGGTCGCGAGTGATCGCAATGCCCGCGTGGCCGGCCTCGAACCGGACCCCGGAACGACGCGCCAGAAACGCTTCTGGGGCCTGTTCGCCCTGGGCATCGCTGGATTCTGCACGGCCCGCTCGACCGTCGTTCCGGATCTGGATCCCGATCTGCTCTGGCCCGCGGCGCTCTCGCTCTACGGCGCGTTCCTCCTGTTCGACCGAAGGAGCAACCATGTCCAACACGCCTGACCACCAGTTCTGCGGCCATTGCGGGGATCGGCTGCCGCCCTTCGGGGCCGGACTGGGCTTCTGCTCGGCCTGTGCTCGGAAGTTCCGGCGGGTCGTGAAGGAACCCGCCGAACCTCCCCGCAGGGCGTCCCACGCCGGGCACGACGAGTTTGCGAAGGACCCGCTGCTGGCCACCATTCTCTCGACGATCTTCCCCGGCGGTGGCCAGATCTACAACGGACACCTCTTCAAGGCGTTGTTGATCTTCGTGACCTCGCCCTTCGTGCTTCCCTGGTTGATCGGCATCGCCGACGCGTACTTCTCGGCCCGGCGCCACAACCGCATCTCCCTACGGTCCGGAATCCAACCGGCCTGACACCTGATCATCAAAGAGTCTTTCTGAAAGGAGCTCACCAATGTTCGGTTCACTGTTTCGTCTGGGAATGCTCGCGACCCTCATCGGCGGCAGCGCCTTCGCCCTCGTCGGTCCCGAGCGCATCAAGCAGGTCTTCAGCGACGGCAAGGAATCGGTGCTCGAGGCAATCGACGCCACGCAGAGCATGGAGTCGAAGCTGAAGCAGATTCACAAGCAGATCGCCTCGCTCGACAAGGAAACGCGCGATCTCAAGGAGGAGGCGATTCGGCGGCGCGTCGAGGCGGAGCGCCTTGCGGTCGAAGTCGACGAGCGAGAGCACACGCTGGCCAAGCGGGCGGCCGTGCTGGAGCGCGTGTCCGATCTGCTGGCCGAGGGCCGGGATCAGTACGTGATCGGCCGTACGGTCTACAGCCGGGGCGAAATCGAGCGCGACGCGACCGAGAAGCTCAGCCTTTACAACGTCCAGAGCGAGACACTGAAGAGCCTGAAGGAGACCCTGGAGACCAAGCAGAAGGCCATGGAGATCGCCCGGGACAACGTCGGTCGCGCCGCCGCGCTGCGGATCGAGCTCCAGTCCAAGGTCGGTCTGCTGGAAGCCCAGCTGCAGAAGTACCGGGCCAAGGAGAACTTCGCGGCCACCGTGGATGAGGTGCTGGACCTCTCCGAACTCGACTCCGACCTTGCGCGGGCCCGGGAACTCATCCAGGCCTTCGAACAGGATCTGGAGGTCAAGGACCGCATGCTCGACGAGCGTCTGAACGGCAGCCCGGAACAGCCCCGGAGCGGCATCGACTATGAAGTCCTGGATCAGCAGGAGGAGAATCTGGTCGGCAAGATCCAGACGGCCCTGCGGGGCGCCGAGACTTTGTCGGTCAAGGACAGCAAGAGTCCGGTCACCGCGGTGGTCCGGTAGCCGGCTTCAGAGACTTGGACCCTGTGGGAGGCCGCCGGCGCGGCCTCCCACGCACCAGAGGACCGTGAATCATGCGCACATCGACAGTCGTATTCCTGGTTCTGTTTCTCTGCCTGTTCTCCTCGCGGGAACGGCGCAGCAAGGTCCGTTCGGTGATCGACGAACTGAGATCGGAAGTGCACTTCGTGACCGCCGATCGACAGGCGAGCGGCTGCCGTGCACACGCGACGATCGAGGGCAAGGATGCCACACGGCTTCGTTCCCAGCTGCGCGAAATCGGCCAGCGCGACGAGGCCGCGAAGAGGACCCTTCGCACGATCGATCGGAGCGTGCGGACTCTCGACGAACGGATCCGCAAGTTGGAACAGGAGGCGGAACGGCAGCCGCAGTTTTCCGATCTGTTCCGGCGCAGTCTGGAGCGGCTGGTCCGCCAGCGCGTCGAGCTCGAAAACGAACGCGAGGAGATCGTGAGCTTGAAGGAGCGCATGGAAGGCGAGGCGATCCGCATTCAGGTCGAGATCGACCTGGCCAGGATCCGCGACGAGCGGCGAGACGTCGAATCGTTCCTGCGCCGCGAGCGCGGCTCGCCGATGGATCAGCTGGCTGAAGAGGAAGGCGCCCCGTCATTCTGAGGAAGCCGCCCCGACGAAATGAGCCGAGTTCATTTCATCGCCTGGGCGCGCCGCATAGAATCCGGGTCCGATGAATGCCTTCGTCCTGCTCGCGCTGCTGGCTGGTTTGCTGGTCGCCCCCGCCCCCTCCCCCGGGGCCACTGCGCGGGAGTGGCGGCTGCGGGTGGACGGCGAGGCGCAGGCGATTCGCTTCGCGGATCTGGACGGTGATCTGGACCTGGACGCCTGCATCGCCGTGGTGAAGCGGACCGGCCCGGCGCCTGAGCGCAGCCTGCAGCTCTTCCTGCGCTCCGAACAGGGCTACCCGGAACTTCCGGACGCGGTGATTCCCGTATCGGACCAGGTGTTCTGGGCCGACCTGGCCGACCTGGCCGAACCAGCCGAGTCGGATGGATCGGGGGCGGCGCGGCTGCTGCTGCTCGACCCGCACGGGCTGAATGCGGTGGACTGTACGTCGGGACGACCGGGACTATCGGATTGGGCGGATTGGGCGGATCGGGCGAAGCCCGTGGTTCAGGTCGAATCATTCTTCCGCGGCATGCGCAGCGATCGGCTGTTGTTCGCCGACATCGCCCGGGATCTCGACCTCGATGGGCGGCTGGATCTGCTTTTGCCGGGCCGGGAGGGATACGTCTTCTACCGCGGCCGGCCGGACGGCGGCTTCCAGCCCGGGCAGTTGCTCGAATCTGCGCGCGAGCACGGCATCCGCAAGAACCAATCGGTCTTCTTCAGCGCCACTTCGCGGCTGCCTCGACCGACGCCTGTCGACTGGGAAGGCGACGGTGTGGGGGACCTGCTGCTGGCGTACGACCGCAAGCTGACCCGGATCAGGCTCGCAGCCGGCGAGTCTCCCGGCCCGGCGGAGGAGCTGCTCGACCTGGCCCGTTTGCTGGATCCGAGCGGAGCCGCCGGGGACGGGCTCGGCCAGACCACGGGCAGGATCCTGGACATCGATGGCCGGCCCGGCTGCGAGTTGTTGCTGACCCAGCGCGTGGCCCGGCCGAATCTGATGGCCGGCGTCGCGACCCGGACGATGTTGTACCACTTGGAGGATCTGGACCGTTCGGGAGCGTCGAAACCGCGGCAGGTGATCCGGACTGACGGAGTCACCTCACCTCCGCGGCTCTTCGATCTCGACCTGGACGGCGCCCTGGACCTGATCGTGACCACGGTCCGCACCGATTTGATGACACGGCTGCGTGAATCGCTGCTGTCGACCGCGCAGGTCACGATTTTCGTCTACCGCTTCGAACGGGATGAACGCCGCTTTGGCGCCGAACCCATTTTTTCGGAGTCGCTGGCGATGCCCGCGGACCGCCTGCTGGACGTGGGCGCCTATGGCTGGGTCACCTTCCAGGCCGACTACGACGGTGACGGCCGCCCCGACTTCGCCAGTTACGATGCCGAACAGGGGCGGCTCCGGGTGCGCCGGGGAACCGCGCGGAGTTCCTGGTTCCGGGACGTCCCGATCGCTTACGAGGACGACTCGCTGTTCGAGATCGAGGTCTTGCTGAATGGTCCGTTCTTCGGGCAGGACCTGGATGGCGATGGCCGGGCGGAGATCATCTCGTGCGCCGGCGATTTGGCCCTGATCGTGGAGCTCCCTTGATGAGCGCGTCCCTGCCCTGCCTGACGGCTCTGGCCGGAGCGCTGCTCCAGGCGCCCTCCGGGTGGACCGAGCACGAACTCCATCCGGAAGGCGATCCCGAGGTCCTGCTGTGCGATGACCTGGACGGCGACGGCGACCGCGATCTGTTGCTGATCGACGGGCGCCGGGTCTCGGTCTTCTTCTGGAGCGAACAGGGCTTGCCCGAGCAGCCTGATCACCGTTTCGAACTGCCCGCCGACACGGTCTTCACCGACCTGGGTGACCTGAACGGCGACAGAGCCCGGGAACTCGTCCTGCTGACGCCTTCGGGTATCCAGGCCGTGGGTTTCACCGGCGGAAAGGCCGATGCGCCCCGGAAGGTCGAGCAGCTCGCCTGCGACGAGATCTTCCTGTACGAGGTGCCGGCCGAGGACGTGGGCTGGAACGACGTACTGCTCGATCTCGACGGCCGGGGCGAAGAGGACGCGCTGGTGCCCACGCTCTCGGGCTACCGGATCTTCTTCCGCTCGGACGATCCGACCCGTTTCACGCCGGGCGGAGTGGTGCCGGTGATGCCGACCGGATCGCTGTCGTTCTCGGATGCGTCCGACCTGGGGGTCGTCGAACAGACCATCGATATGCCGCGGATCTTCGCGGGCGATGTCAGCGGAGACGGACGCTTCGAGATCCTGACGTTCGACGGAACGGCGGTGCGGGCCTTCGCCCCGCCCGACTCCCCGTCTGACTCGCCGGGCGCTCCCGGCGCAACGGATGTCCGTTGGGAACTGCTGTTCGAACGCGTGCTGTATGCGTCCAGCGCGTCCCTGACCGAGGAGTACCTCTCCTCGCGAAACGTGCGCCTCGAGGATCTGGACGGAGGCGGCGCCAGTTCCCTGCTCGTGGTGCGTTCGCTGGACGGCGAGATCGATTTCTTCAGCACCGGAGAGGATGGGCCGCTCTGCAGCCGCCGCACCCTTCGATTGGAGGACTGGGTGCTTCCACCCAAGCTGATCGATCTCGATGGTGACGGCCGTCTCGATCTGTTGGCGCCGACCATCGAGGCGGTCGGATACCTGCGCCTGATGAAGATCTTCGCCAGCCAGAGCTACCAGATGCGTTACTCGATCTTCCGCAATCGGGATCGGGTGCGCTACACCCGGACGCCGGATGAAGTGCGGGAGATCACCTTTCCGCTGGAGTACGAAACGAGCGAAACCGGTGTCCGCATCGAGAGTCGGATGATCTATTCGTTCGACGCCGACTTCGACGGCGATGGAATCAAGGACTTCCTGGTCAAGCTGTCACCCACCGAGCTGACCGTCTACCGCGGCCAGCCTGGGGCCTCCTTCGCCCGTGAACCGGCGGAGCGGATCGCCATCTCCGACACCGCAGGTGCGCTCTCGATCGCGGTGCGCACCTGGGACCTGGATCTGGACGGCCGGTCGGAAATCCTGCTGCACTACGAGGGCAAGGCGGGGAGCCCTCATCGCTATCGCTGGCTGACTCACTGATACCGCAGCGCCCGCACCTGATCCATGCGCGCCGCCCGGAGCGCCGGCAACAACGCGCAAAGAACCGCCAGCACGAGCGTGACACCGAAAACCAGCGCCACGAACCAGGCCTGCACTTCGGTGGGGATCCGGTCGAGCAGGTAGATGTCCGGGCGGAAGATGCGGATGCCGAACAGAGCCTCGATGCCCTCATGCACCAGATTGATGTTACGGGCCAGCACGACCCCCGAGACGCAGCCCACGCTGGCACCGATCAAGGTCAGCACCGCGGAGCAGGTCACGAACAGCCCGGCGATGCCGTTGCGTGTGGCGCCCATGGCGCCGAGGATGCCGATGTCGCGGGTCTTGTCGGAGACCAGAATGGTCAGCGCGGCGAAAATGTTGAAACAGGCCACGATCACGAAGAAGGCCAGCAGGAAGCCCAGGATCGAGCGCTGATTCTCCACGCTGCTCAGATAATTCCGGTGTCGTTCGCGCCAGGTTTCCACCTTGATCTTCATTCCGACCTGCGCCAGGCGCGACCGGATCTGCCGCGCCAAGGCGTCCAGCTCGACGCCGGTTCCGGCCCGCACGCAGATCTCCGTGGCGTCCTGGTCGGTCTTTGCGAAATCCCGGGCCGCGTCGAGGGTCATGAAGACCGAGATCAGGTCATGCTTGTAGTGGCCGGTCCGGAGCGAACCGCCGACCCGGAACTTCTGGGCTCGCGCGGAGGCGCTCTCGAGGGTCACGGTCTCCGGCAAGGTGACCAGCGTGAAGGTGTCGCCCTTTCGCAGGCCGTGCTTCTGCAGCAGCCCCTCGCCCAGGACCGCGACCGGAAGTGGCTCATCATCCCCGTGATCCCAGTGAAAGGGATGCTTGGGATCGTTGACCCGGTCCCCCTGCTCCACGGTCTGATGCAGGAAGCTCGTGAATCCGGTCACCTGCACCTCGCGCTCGACGTCGATTCCGATCACCTCGGTCACGTCCGTGTCGTCCGGCGTCAGTCGTGCGATGTCAAGCGTTTCGCCGCTGGTAGCCATCAGCGCCGGTCGCAGAATGTGGGGGCTGATGCCCTCGATACCGGGAACGGTCTTCAGCGCCCGCTCGATCAGCGCCATGGGCGGCGGTTGGACCAGCAGGTTGTCCTCCGGCCGCACATCCGGCTGCGGCGTCAAGATGATGTCGGCGGTGGTGCCCCGGATCATCACCTCCATTTCCCGCAGGAACCCGGACATGATCGCCACGGTGCAGATCAGGGCCGCGACGGTCAGCCAGATGCCGATCATGGCGACCCAGGAGAAGGGGCGCGACCACAGGTATCGAATGGTCAGGAACAGCCGGTACATCGCGGCACAGTAGCCCACCGGACGCTGTCGAGTCACGCTCCAATTGCGCCGGGGGAGGCGTGGCGGTCTCGACGTTTTCCGCCGCCTATACAAATCTCGGACTAACAACCAAATGGAGCGACTGGTGCTATTACTGAATTTTCATCTAACGCGCTTTCACACAACATGCTGAGTCCAATTTCTCGTAAGCTCGTGGCCATCGGCCGTGGGCATCCGAGGCGAAACAACAAGGAGGCAACTGGGTCCACAAAAGGCGCGACTGCCTGCACTGCTTGGCCCGCACGACGAAGAACTGGAAGGATGAGAGGAGAATCACAAATGAATCAGATGCGTCAAAGAATTAGTTGGATGTTCGGCGCCGGGTTGTTGCTGGTGCCCGCGGCGATGTCCCAACCGGTCCGGGTCAATCCCATACCGGCCTGGCTCACTCCCGCAGGCTCCGGGCAGCACGTCGATCAGACCGGTCGCCATCCGGATCTGGTGGTCACCGAGATCGCCGGTCCCGCCGAAGTGTATGCGGGTGAGACCGTTCTGCTGAACTTTGCGGTCGAGAACCTCGGAGATCCGCTGGGTGACGGATATACCTACCAGGCGGAGATCGTCATCACTCCAGACCTGATCGTCGACGCGGGCGACACCCTGATCGGCAACTTCATCGTCTCGCAGTCCAACCTGGGACTGCAGTCCATGAACGTCACGATCCCGACAACCCTCGGCGCGGGAAACTACTACCTCGGACTGCAGATCGTCGATCCCGTACCCGGAGACGTGAATCCGGCCAACAACACCAGGTTGAGCGATCTGTTCGAGATCGTGAGGACTGACCTGGAGCTCGAAGATGGCTCACAGATCACCGCCTTCGTGCGCCTGCCCGATCCGGTCGGCCCGACTGCCACGGTTCGCGTCAACAACGTCGGCACCGACCAGAGCATCTTGCTCTATTCCGTGATGGATCTGAACGCCGTTCCCTGGCTGAGCTTCGATCCGGTTTCCGGCGTCAGCGTTTCCGGCGCCGAGGGAAGCATCGTGACCCTGCAGTTCATTCACACCGGTCTGCTGCCGGGCGACTACTTCACCACCTTGCGGTTTACCAATGACCTGATTCCAGAGGACACGCAGGATCTTGCCATCCAGCTCACCGTCGGCCAAGCGTATTTCCAGCACGGCCAGGTGATCGAGGGGGAGGTCTCGGGCGCCGGCGACGTGGACAAGATCACCTTTCATGGCATCAGGGGCCTGAAGGTCGCCTTCCGCACCAAATCGTTGACCGGCAACATCAAGCCGGTGCTGACGATCATCGACCCGGACGGGCTCGTCGAAAAGGTCTTGAACTTCAAGAACTCCGGGAAACTCGTCAACAAGAGGGTCAAGCTCCAGAAGTCGGGTCTCTATTGCGTCGAGATCACCGGCAAGGGCGCCACCATGGGCAGTTATCGGATCAGGACCGATCGGGAGAAACCGACCAAGGCGAAACCGCACCGCAAGCGTCTCTCCAATCCGGCTGCCGGCGGGCAGGGTTCGACCACTGTGTTGATCCTCCCCGGGGCAATCCTGGAGTACGTGATCAACCCCAATTCGAAGTTCGCCGGTCCGGTCGGGACGGTCTTGACCACGCCCTCGGGCAACGTGTTCGACGTGAGCGGCAATTCGGAGATGAACGCCGACGGCAGTCTGGTGGTTTCGGATCTGCACCTCGATGAGGCCGGAGCTTTCGAAATTGGAGTCACCGGCTGGGGCGCCGACCCGAAGGCCAAGGTCCGGGTCTCGATCCACCCGGTCCAGCCTCGACGGGCGGAAGGGAAGATCTACCTGCCCTGACTTCCTGCTTGGGCTGACAGCCGAGGCGCGTTCGACCTTTCCGGTCGAACGCGCCTTCGGCGTGCAGGCGATCAAACCGGCCGACAGCAGCGAGCCGGCACCAGAAAGCGCGCTCAGCGAACGTGGCCGACCACGCTTCCGTCCGGAAGCGAAATCAGGGCGCCGCTCGTTGCCACCACCGGTCCCTTGATGTCGCCCTCGACCGCTTCGACGTTGACCGTGGCACCGGTGTGGGCCTCGAGGCGCGTCACGTCAGTGAGGAAGCGGCCGACGAACATCGACCCGCTCATCGCCCAGATCGTCTTCCTGAACTCTCCCTTCAGTTCGATGTCATTGCAGGTGAAGGTGCTGGCCTTTTGCAGCGTGATGGCGGTGTCGTTCTTGCCCACGATGATCAGGTGGGCATCCTCGCCCAGGATGTGCCCATCATGTTCGGGGCCGACCGGCGTGTTCTCCGGATGCATGGCCTTCAACGTCACGGTGGTTCCATGCAGGTCGATCCGCCCTCCGCTGTTCACCGCCAGGTTGTTCGACTGGCGGCCCCAGCTCGTGATCCTGGCGGTCTCGCAACCCAGCCGGATGCAGCCGTAGTAGCTGGCGGAGAGGCTGCCGTTGCCCAAGTCCAACTCGGCGCCCTCGCGTTGTTCGAACTTCACGGTCCCGAACTCGGTGGCCACGATCCCGCAAAACGTCTCCTCCTTGGCCCGGTCGTGGAGCTGCTCGTTGAGCCGGATCTTCCCTTTCAGGGAGACGTGCCCGCCCCGATGGGCCATGATGCCGGCCCCGGAGAAGCTCCGGCACTGGAAGCCCACGTCCCGCAGCGTGAGCCGGGCCGGGCCCGCGACCAGGACGCCCCGCCGCTGGCGCGTGCTGAAGCTGCCCACGACCAGATCCTGCAGTTCCCAATCGCCCTCGCGCACATCGATCATCGAATCGCCCCCCTCCCAGGCCAGGATCGTCGCGGCTTTGCCGTCTGCGACCGTCCCCACCAGGCGGACCGTGACGCCGGGCCGCATGCGCCGCATCAGCTGGAGTTCGTTCCCGGGCATGTCCTCGCCGCCGGTTTCGTCGTAGGTGCCGGCCGCCAGCTCGATCGTGACCGAGTGCTTCAGCAGCTCGGGTAAGAGCAGCAGGGCGCCCGAGATGGTGCGCAGCGGCCGGGAGCGGCTGCCCGGGTGACGGTCTTTCCCGCGGACCGGATCGATGTGGAGGAGGGTGGGCGGCGAGTTCTCCGGCCCCCCGGCAGCCGCTTCGAGGATGCCAGCCGTTGTGAGCATCAGGATCAGGATCGTGCGTTTCATCGTCTCGGATCTCCCGCTGAGCATGCGAACGCCTGGGCCCAGCCACCAGGATAGCCGGATCGCGCGCAGCCTTGCCAAGTCCATCATGCACCGGGCAAGATGGGGCGTCGCTCCTCACGAGGACTCTGGCATGCGCGAAATCGGTTGGGGCCTGGCGGTCCTGTTGTCTCTCTCAGGGCTTCCGGGTGAGGCTCAGGCCGGCGAAGCAGAGGAACTGGCCGCGGCCCGGGAATTGTTCAAACGGAACATCCGGGCCATTCAGGAGCGGGATCGGGAAGCGTATCTGGCCTGTTATCTCGATTCCGACCGTCTGGTGCGCACGTCCTTCGAGGGCCATCAACTTGGAATCGCGGGCCTTTCGAGCAGCACAGCGCCAAGCGGCAGCGACGAATGGCCCGAGGAACTCCTGGCCAGGGATCTGCGGTTGAGCTGGGTCGAGGACGGCGTGGTCTACGGCACCTATCGCTACCTGGTGGTCGAAGATGGAGAGGCGACCAGCGGCATCTCCGAGCGGCTGTTCGTGCGAACGGAGCAGGGTTTCCGGATTGCCGTCACCACCGCCTTTGCCGCGCCGCCCGGCACGCCGCCGCCGCCGATCGCGCTGGTGGGAGCCACGCTCTATACCGGCGACGGCGCGGAGCGCATCGAGAACGCAGTCGTCCTGATCCGAAACGGCAAGATCGAGAGTGTCGGATCCGGCTCGGCGCCCGACTCCGTGCCGGAGGGAATCGACACGGTGGATCTGCGAGGGCGCTTCTTGATTCCCGGTCTGATCGACACGCACGTGCACTACTCCCAGACCGGTTCGGCCGACGGCCGTCCCGATGCGCTCGACTTGAGGGACCGATACCCCTACGAGCAGGCCATGGCGGACAACCGGCTGCATCCGGAGCGCTTTCATCGGGCCTTCCTCTACGCCGGCGTGACGGCCGTGTTCGACGCCGGCGGTTATCCCTGGACCCGCGATCTGGCCGCCGCCACCGAGCACGGCACCGAAGCGCCGCACGTGGTCGCCGCCGGACCGCTCTTGTCGACGCTCGTTCCGCCTCAGTTGACCCTGGTCGACCAGAGCCAGTTCGTGCTGATGGAGGACGAGGACGTGATCCGCCGGGCCGTCCGCTCGCACGCGGCCCAGGGCAGCGCCGCGATCAAGCTCTGGATGGTGCTGCGCGAACCGGACCACCTCGAGGAGTTCATCGACCAGGCGCGCATCGCCGCCGATGAGGCCCTTGGCCTGGAGCTGCCGGTGGTGGTGCACGCCACCGAACTGGAAATGGCCCGGGGCGCCGTCCTGGCCGGCGCAAAGCTCCTGGTGCACAGCGTGCAGGACCAGCCGGTGGATGAAGACTTCATCCAGGCGGCGGCGGCCTCGGGAGTTTTCTACTGCCCGACCTTGATCGTGGGCGGCGGCTACCTCGACCTGTATGCCCGCCGGATCACGCCGGAGCTGGAGCGGCAGCTCGAGCAAGTCGACGCCACGGTCCGGCAAAGGGTCCTGGCCACGCGGGAGATCGAGCGGGACGCGCGCTTCACCGACGCCGTCCTCGAGCGGATCGCCGGCCGCCAGGAGCGCCAGAAGCAGATCATGTTCGACAACCTGAAGCGACTGCATGAGGCCGGCGTGCCGGTCGTGATGGGCACCGACGCCGGCAATCCGATGACCTTGCATGGACCCTCCGCCCACGTGGAGATGGAGGCCATGCAGGAGGCTGGGTTGACGCCTCTCGCGGTCTTGACCGCGGCCACGCGCGACGCCGCGCGGGCGCTCGGGCGCGGGTCGGACCTGGGCCTCTTGCTGCCCGGCTACATCGCCGATCTGGTCGTGCTCGAGGAAGATCCGGCCGAGGACATCGCCCATGTGCGCTCGATCCTGAAGGTCGTGCGCGGCGGGCAGGTGCGCGACCGGCAGCGGCTGAAGCCTTGAAAGAAAGGGTGAACGGATGAATTGCTGGATCGCGGCCCTACTCGTCTTGCTCCAGGGGACGCCGGAGGATCAAAAGCCGCCGCCGGACCTGCCGGACCGGATCATGGAGGAGATCGACGCGGAGCGGCTGCGCGCTTCGATCGATGCGCTGGCCGGCTTCGGCACCCGTCACAGCGCCTCGGAGACCGACTCGAGCCGGCGCGGCATCGGGGCCGCCCGGCGCTGGCTGCGCTCGCAGCTCGAGCACGCCGCCGAGCACTCGGGCGGCCGGATGGAGGTCGTCTCCGAACGCTTCGAAGCCCCTCGGAGCCGCCGTCTTCCAGGGCCGGTGGAAATGGTCAACGTGTATGCGTTGCTGCCCGGCATTCGCCCGGATTCAAGGCGGCGGCATTACTACGTGATCGGCCACTACGACAGCCGGGCCAGCCGCGGCGGCGACGCCGAGTCGGACGCGCCGGGCGCCAACGACGACGGCTCCGGGACCGCCCTGGTGCTGGAGCTGGCCCGGGTGCTGGCCGGCCATGAACTCGACAGCAGCGTCGTCTTTCTCTGCACCGCCGGCGAGGAACAGGGCCTGTTCGGCGCGAAGCACCATGCCGAGGCGGCGCTCGAACGGGGCCTTTCGATTCAAGGCGCACTGAACAACGACATCGTGGGCGATCCCAGCGGCCCGCCGGACGGCCGCGAATCGGCCCGGGAACAGGTGCGCCTCTTCTCCGCGGGCCTGCCGGCCCAGCCGGAGGATCGCGAGTTCCGGGAGATCCGCCGGCTGTCGTCCGCGAGCGATTCGACGAGCCGCCAGCTCGCCCGCTACGTCGCCGATGTCGCGCGCCGGTATCGAACGGCGGTTCAACCGCTGCTGGTCTTTCGTGAGGATCGCTTCCTGCGCGGCGGCGATCACACCGCCTTCAGCGATCAAGGCATCCCCGCGGTGCGCTTTACCGAAGTCTTCGAGAACTTCGACCGGCAGCATCAGGACGTGCGCGAGGAGCAGGGCGTCCAGTACGGCGACCTGCCCGAGTTCGTCGACGAGGAGTACCTGGCCGACGTCGCGCGCCTGAACGCGGCGGTACTCGTCTCGCTGGCCAACGCGCCGGCCGTGCCACAAAACGCGCGCATCGCCACCCGCGAACTCAGCAACGACACGAAGATCCTCTGGGACGCGAACCAGGAGGAGGATCTGGCCGGCTACGAGGTCGTCTGGCGCCGCACGACCGAGTCGCAGTGGCAGCACGTCCGGGATCTGGGAGACGTCAACGAAATCACGCTGCCGCTCTCCAAGGACAACTGGTTCTTCGGCGTGCGCGCCTACGACCAGGACGGCTACCGTTCACCCGTAGCCTTCCCCGGCATCGCCCGCTAAAACCCACGCTCCCGTTGAGGGTGAGCCGTCGACCCCTACGACACTGCGACAACCGGACAACACTGGGAAAACGATACCGACACTTCGTGCCGCACCATTTCTTCTGGGAAAACGATACCGGCACTTCGTGCCGCACCATTTCTTCCGCTCTTTGCAGTGTGAACCCGGTTCGATCTGTCAGCGACGTGCCACGCAGCGGAACTGGGAAATCGATACCGGAGGAAATGGTGCGGCACGAAGTGCCGGGAAGTGCCGGTGTTATGGAACGGGACCGAAAGGCGGGTCGCCACGTTCAGTCGAGCGACTTCAGCGGCACGCGCGCCGAGCGCAACCCGCCGGCGCCTTCCGAGGCGTCCGTCCAGACCAGGATGAGGTCGTCCTCGAAGCGTTCGAGCTGGGGGAATCCGGCCTGGCGGCTGGGCGAGATGTCCGCGACGGCGACCCGCGCCCCGGCCGCGCCGTTTCGGCGCAGCCTGCGGACGGCCAGTTCTGCGCCGGTCTCGTGCTGGGCGATCCAGGACACGATCGCGTCCCCGCCGTCCGTGAGCAGCAGATCGACCCGCCCCAGTGGCGTCGTGCCGTCGCCGCCCTGATGCACCGTCAGGGGGAAGCTGAAATTCGCGCCCGCATCGTCCGAGAACGCGAGGCGGACCTGGCCGGCGCCGGCCCCGGTGAACCAGGCCACGGCGACGCTCTTGCCCCGGGCGGCCAGCGCAGGGCCGTTGACCGGGCAGCCGGGGATCGTCCAACCGTCATCGTGGACCGTGACCGGCGGGGTCCAGCCCGTGTCGGTCCGGCGCACGCAGGCGATGTCCCGAACTTCGTTTTCATCGCGGTCCCGATAGACCACGATCGGCCCGGAGTCGGTCCAGGCGGCCGCGGTTCCGCAGCAGTCACAGACGCGCGCGTCGAGCAGTTCGGATCGGCCTTGGGACTTCCCGAGCAGCCCGGCGCGCAGCGTCATCGCGCCGCCCGTCTCAACGGTTTCGCGGCCATCCAGCCAGACGGCCAGAAGACCTCCGGCAGAGGCCGCGTAGCTGACGAAGCCGTGCTCCGTCCGGGTCGCGTCGTCGTGCAACTTGCCGAGCCGCTTCCAGGATCGTCCATCATCCGTCGAGCGCGCGATCTGCACGTCATAGGCGTAGGTCTCGGGCCCCGACTGCTGCAGCCAGTGAGCGAACAGTGCGCCGCCCGCGTCCTCGACGACTCCGGGGACGTCGGCCCAGTTGACGAACAGGTCGTCCCGATCGATGATCGGGTCGGACGCCTTGGACCATCCCCGGCCGTCGAATCGCGCAAAGCGCAGCTGCCAGTGGTCTTCCTTCGGCCCGGGTTCCAGCCAGCTCAGGATCAGGCCGTTGCCGGTCGCGCAAAGCCGGGGCGCCAGGGCGTGCGCCCCCGAGGGCGGATCGGAGTGTCCCTGGTCCTCCTCCTGGAACGTGCCGGCCGGTGCAAAGGGGCTGCCGAGGATCAGGACGAGCAGCGCGCGGGCGAGGACGGTGATCGTATCGGTCATGGACGGGCGGGCCCTTTCGGTTCCAGATCGTAATCCCGGATCTTCTTGCGCAGCGTGGTGGGGGAGACCTCCAGAGCGCGAGCGGTCCGGCTGATGTTCCAGCCGAAGTTCTCGAGCGCCCGGCGAACGTGATCCTGTTCCGCGTCCTGGAGGCGCCAGCTCGATGTCCTGGGCGGGCTGCCGTCCGCCGCCTCCTGGCGGGGCTCCGGCAGGTCGACCTGGGTGAGGACGTCGCCGGTGCAGGCCGCCACCGACCGCATCAGGACGTTTTCCAGCTCTCGTACGTTCCCGGGCCAGGCGTACCCCGAGAGCCGGTGCAGCGCGACTTCGGAGATGCCGCGCAGCGTCCGCCCGAAGGCCTTCGAGATCCGGTTCAACAGGGCTTCGACCAGCAGCGGCAGATCCTCGATCCGCGCGCGCAGCGGAGGAACCGTGATCCTCGCGACTTCCAGGCGATGATACAGATCCTCGCGAAAGGCGCCCTCGCGCACCATCGCCGCCAGGTCGCGATGCGTGGCGGCCAGAATGCGCGCCTGGAACGGAAGCACCTCGGTGCCGCCGACCCGCTGGTACTCGTGCTCCTGGAGGACGCGCAGCAGCTTGCCCTGCATTTCCAGCGGCAGATCGCCGACCTCGTCCAGGAAGACCGTGCCGTCCGCGGCAACCTCCAGATGTCCGTGATGCTCTGCGTCCGCTCCGGTGAACGCGCCGCGCTCATGCCCGAACATCTCGCTTTCGAACACGCCCTGTGCGAGCGCCGCGCAATTCACCGTGACCATCTTCTTCCCCGGCGCCGAGGCCTGGTGCAGCGCGCGCGCGACTAGCTCCTTGCCGGTGCCGCTCTCGCCCTCGATCAGCACGCTGACCCGAACCTGCGAGAACCGGGCCACCTGCTTGAGCACCTGGATGATCTCGCGGCTCTTGCCGATGATCTCGCGCGGCGGAAGCTCGCGGCCCGAAAGCGGCACCGTCTTGCCGCGCTGCGGGTTTCGGCGAGACACCTTCTCGAGGGCCAGCAGGATCTCATCCAGGTCGAGCGGCTTTCGAATGTAGTCGAGCGCGCCGCGCCGAATGGCCGTGATCGTGGCGGACATGTCCTGCCGCCCGGTGATCACGACCACCGCCGGCTTGTTGGGAGCGGCCGAGAGCGGCTCGATCAGATCCAGACCGTCCCGATCGGGAAGCTGGAGATCGAGGAACACGAGGTCGGGATGCTGCAACGAGGCGCGTTTCAGCCCGGCCGCGGCGGTGGTCTCCACCGCGACCTCGCACTCCTGGCCCTCGAGCTGAAGCTGCAGGGATCGGCCGATCGCAGGGTCGTCATCGATCACGAGCACCCTCGGCATGGCAACGGCTCCCGTCATCAGGATTCCGTCCGCCGGAATCCGGCGGGGGACCCGGGCAGCGTGATGCGAAACAGCGCACCGCCTCCCAGGCGATCTTCAGCTTGCACGGTTCCCCCCAGCAACTCCACGATCTTCTTGACGTTCGCCAGACCCAGGCCCGTCCCGCCGGCCTTGCTGCTGAAGAAGGGCTGGAACAGGCGGCTGCGCCCGTTGGTCGGCAATCCCGGGCCCTGGTCCGCAATCTCGAAATGGACCTGTCCGGAACCCTCATCGCTGACGCCCACGTCTCTCACGTCCCTCACGTCGAGGCGGATTTCCGCGCCCTCGGGTGACGCCTCGATGGCGTTGCGGAGCAGATTCTCGAGCGCCTGGGCCAGCCGCTCCGGATCGGTCTCGAGCCTCGGCCGGCCTTCCGGCGAAGACACCTTCAGCTCGAGCCCGCGGGCCTGCAGCAGACCACCGACCGAGCCGACGGCGTAGTTCAGGACGTCGACCAGCGGCACCGACCGCGTGACGCAGCTCAGCGGTTTGCCGTAGTCCAGCAGGTCCTCGAGCAACTGCTCGATCCGCTCCGCCTGCTGGCGGGCGATCTGCGCCTGTTCCATCAGCACCGGATCGCCCGGCAGCTTCCGGCAGAGCGACTGCAGGTTCATCTTCACCGAGGACAGCGGATTGCGCAGCTCATGGACGATGCTGGTGCTCAACTCGCCCACGGCCGCCAGCGCCGCGCTCTGGGCGATGCGCTCTCGCGACTGCTGGAGCACGTCCAGCATCTGGTTGTGAGCGCGGCCCACCTCCTCCAGTTCGAGCCCGGCCAATGCGGGCACGCGCGCGAGCTGATCGCCCGAGGTGATCCTGCGGGCCACCTCGGCGAGCGTCTTGAGCGGACGGCTCAACCGGTCGGTGATGAAGCGGGAGCAGACGAGCACGATCAGCGCCGTGATCAGGCCGACCACGAGCGCCCGGCGCGCCAGGATTTCGAGCCAGCGCAACGCCTCGGTCGACTTGCGCTCCACGACCAGGTACGCCTTCAGGGCGGGCACCCGCGCGAAGCCGCCCACGACTTCGTCGCCCTCCTGATCCTCCCAGACTCCGCTTCCGCTCTTCGTGCTGTGGAGCAGCTCGCCCGGCCCGGCGCCGGGGGCGGCCCCGCCGTCCTTCAAGAGGTAGGCCGAACCGTTGCTTCCGAGCCCGCTTCGATCCACCAGCATTCGGGTCAACGAACCTTCCAGATCGACGGCGGCCACCAGGTAGCCCGAGGCCGGACGATCGGGTGAGCGCAGCAGGGACGCCAGGAGCAGGTGCCCGGCGTCGTCGCCGAGCCGCTGGGCGACCGGCTCCGTCGAGACCGTCATCGCCGGCGGCGGCAGAATCCCGGTCACGGCCTCGAGCCAGTCGTCGGGCAGCGCTCCCGTCGTGCCGAGGACGTTGCCGTCCAGGTCGAGCACCGCGAATCCGCTCGATTCCGACAGGCGCTCCGGAAGCCCGGGGAGCAGGTCGAGCGCCTTTCGGGTCGGCTGCGGCAGGCCCTTGCACGCGCACCCCGAATGGCAGCCGGGCGGGAGCGTCACGCCCTGCACCAGGAAGTTCAGCTCATCCCGGCGTCCTTGCAGCCACTCTTCGAGCTGAGCGGCGCGCGCCGCGGCGAGATGGCGCAGATCCGAGGAAACCGCCTCGGTCACGGCTTGCCGGCCGCAGTGGAATCCCTGGACGGCCATCAGGGTCATCGGGATCAAGGCCAGCACCAGGCTCCAGATCAGCAAGGTGGTCCTGAAGGAGGTCGCCTTGCGCCGGGCGCTCAATCTGGGTCGATCGGGACCTGGGACAGCCATCGTTTCAGCCTCGAGAAGCCTCGGAGTACATTCTCCCGGTTGTAGCAGAGCGGGCCTCCGTCATGGGGCTGCATTGTCGTTTCGAAAGCAAGTCATCGGCGGCCGGCGCGCGCCCCGATGGACGGAGTCTCGAGAGCCTGCAATAGAGGCTGGCTGACGTTCGTGCCGTTGCCGACCGCCAGCTTGCGCTGGACGGTCATGGCGTTGTTGCAGCAATGACCCGCATGCTGCTCCGCGATGAGCCCCTGCAGCCGCGATCTCGGCGAGGCCGTTTCGCTCTGCCGGCGGCAGCGTGATTCGGCGGGAGATTCCAGGTAGGCTGCCGGGAAGAGCCTCCGCAAGGAGCGTTTCGCCCGTTCCCGGCCGTATTGTATTGGGTCGCGGGCCAGAGGAGCGCCAGTGAGCAGTCCATCTCTTCCGCAGCGGTTCAACCTGGGCGCCTACCTGCTGGACCGGCATCTGGATGAGGGTCACGGCGAGCGGTTGGCGGTGATCTGCGGCGATCGGCGGCTCTGCTATGCCGAGCTTTCGGATCTGGCCGCGCGTTATGGAGGGCTGTTCCGGGCGGCGGGGCTCGACGCGGGGGATCGGGTGCTGCTGGTCGCCCCCGACACGCCCGACCTGATGGCGGCCTTCCTCGGCGCGATTCGGGCCGGCATCATCCCGATACCGGTCAACACCATGCTCGGCGGGGAGGAGTATCTGCATCTGCTGGCCGACAGCGGCGCAAAGGCGCTGCTCGTCGACGGCGCGCTCTGGCCCCGGCTGGAGCCGGTGGCGGCCCGGGCGAAGGGCTTGCGGGAGGTGATTGCGTGCGGGTCCGAGGTGGCGGGCCTGCCTTCCGCGGCAGCACTGCTCGACCGGGCCGAGCGCCTCTCGACCCCGGCCAACACGACTGCGGACGACGTCGCCTTCTGGCTCTACAGCTCGGGCACTACCGGCGCCCCCAAGGGAGTGCCGCACCGTCACGCGGACATGCTCGCCGAGCTGCACGGTTACGCCGAGGGCGTGCTCGGCTTGACGGCCGCCGACCGCACCCTCTCGGCGGCCAAGCTGTTCTTCGCCTACGGTCTCGGCAACGGACTGGGTTTTCCGCTCGGGGTCGGCGCCACCACCATCCTGCATTCCGGCAAGCCGACTCCTGAAGCGCTCGTGGCGCTCCTGATCGAGCACCGCCCGACGGTCTTCTTCGGTGTTCCCTCGCTCTACGCCGCGCTCCTGCAGTGGAGCGCGCAGCTGCAGCATGAGGCGGCCGCGCGGGAGGCGTTTTGCATTCCGCGCCAGGCCGTCTCGGCGGGCGAATCCCTGCCGGCTCCACTGATCGAGGCCTTCCGGGAGCGCTTCGGTCTGGAGATCCTGGACGGGATCGGTTCGACGGAGATGCTGCACATCTTCATCTCGAACTTCCCGGGGCGGGTGCGGCCCGGCAGCAGCGGCCAGCTCGTCCCGGGCTACGACGCCCGCATCGTCGACGAACAGGGCGGCGACCTGCCGGCGGGAGGGACGGGCCACCTGTTGGTGCGGGGCGGTTCCATGGCCGGGTGCTACTGGCGGCAGCCCGAGCACTCGGAGCGCATCTTCGGCGACGGCTGGTGCCGCACCGGCGACAAGTACACCCGCGATGAGGACGGCTACTTCTGGCACGCGGGCCGCAGCGACGACATGCTCAAGGTCAAGGGCCAGTGGGTGTCGCCGGTCGAGGTCGAGAGCGCGCTGCTCGAGCATCCAGCGGTGCGGGAATGCGCCGTGGTGGGACGCGAGGACGAGCACGGCCTGGTCCGGCCCCATGCGTTCGTGGTGGCCTCGGTTGAGGATCGCGACAAGGCCGGCCTGGAGCGTTCGATCCGGGCGCATGTCGAACGGGCGCTGCCGGACTTCAAGCGGCCGCACTGGATCGAGTTCCGGCCCTCCTTGCCGCGGACCGCGACCGGGAAGCTGCAGCGGTTCAAGCTGCGGCAGTAGCGCACCCTACCGTTTGGAATGGGCGAGCAGCTCCACCGGGAAGGGGACGGAGAACGGCTAGGGTTCCAGGCTCTCACTCACCTGAATGCACGCATCTCCCGGAATCAGCTCCCCCAGATGCCCGCGTCCCTGAATGCGCCAGTCGACCCGGTAGGGACCTGGCCGATCGGCGAACAGTTCGATCGTGGATTCTCCAGGCTCGAGCCGCGGGCCGATCGAAGCAGCTTGTCCGACAGCGGATTCTCCAGCAAAAAGGTGCCGGCCCCCGGCTCCAGCCCCGCGGTCCGGAAGCTCCCATCCCTCCCATCCGGGGCGACCTTCGGGGACAGCGAGTATCGCGCCACGGTGCATCTCCGGTAACGACGTAGCGGGACAGTCACGAACTCCGGGACAGAAGTGGCCATCTTAGGCCGCGTGGACTCCATATTGTGATTTGGAACGGGCTTTGTGTGTCCGCGCGCATCCTTCCACCCAAAGGTCGCGAGGCTCGATACTCATGATGAAAACCGGCACGCTGCTCGTCCCGCTCGGATTGGTTCTGTGGCTCAGCGGGGCGCCCCGCGCCGCCGCCTTCGCGCCGAACTGACATGACATTCCCCCCGGAGACGTCGGTGACGTCTCCAGACTCCCGCCCCCGCCCGTCTTTCGGGTCATTCCGGTTCCTGCCGCTGCGCGTCCTGCAGCCGGCCCCACCACGGGCCCGGGCCCCAGCACGCCGCGAGGCAAGAAGGGCCCGCGTGGCAGCACGGGGCAGCGCTGGGAATCCTGGTGGCGCGGCAACCGTCATCCTTACGTCACGCTGCGGGGCGGCCCGGCCCTCCGCGGTGAATCCGCCGGCCTGGGCTTCCTGACCGGCGGGGGGCGGCGCGAAACCGATCCACGCGCGCCGGCGCTTGGTGCCGAGCAGATCCGGGAGAAGGTGCTGCCGGCGCTTCGAAAGGCGCTGCTCTCGGACGACCACTCGGTGATGCATGACGCGGCGCTCGCGCTGGGAAGGGTGTTCGAACCGGGCGACTCGGAGTCTCTCGACCTGCTGCATCAGACGCTCAAGAGTCGCCATGAAGAGGTGATTCACGCGGCCATTCTCGCGCTGGGCCTGACGCGCGAGCGCTCCACGATGCCCACTCTCTGGGGCATCATGCATGACTCTAATGAAGCCCGCGCGGCGCTGAACTCCAAGGGGCGCATTCTGGACTACGACCGCGCAGCGGCCACGCTGGCGTTCGGGTTGGTCTGCCACCCGACCATGCAATCGCGATTCTGCCGCTTCGTGGAGCAGCAGGTTCGCGAGGATCAGCAACTGGGGGCGGCCGGCGTGCTGGCCTTGGGGCTGCTCCGTGAACCGGCGCAGGACACGATCCGGTTCCTTTTCGGCCTGCTCGAGGACGAGAGTCTGCACGGGTCGGTGCGAGCCCAGGTTCCGATCGCGTTGGCGCGGTTGGGCGAGGAATCGGCGCCGGTCGTCCCGGCCCTGCTGAAGCATCTGAAGTCGTCGCAGGGGTCCCGGGAGATTCGTCAATCGTGCGCCATCGCCCTCGGCCGACTGGCCTTGGTCGAGGATCCTGAAGTCGTGCGGGTGCTCACGCGTATCGTGCTGAGGGAGAAGGACGTCTCCCTGCGGCAGTTCGCCTACATGGCGCTCTGCGAGATGGGCGCTCGTGGACTCGAGCGGCAGGCGGCCTCCGAGGGCGCAGATGGTGTGGCGGCCTTCTTCTCCAGCCAGTTGGCGGATGTGCGGCACGCGGTCGATCTGCCCTGGGTCGCTCTGGCGGCGGGCAGATTGGGACGTGAGCTGCCCCCGGAGTCCGAACGCCGCGGCCAGCTCACGCGCGACCTGAGCGATCTGCTGGAGCGCCATTCGAACCCGGACCAGCTCGGCGCCATCGCGCTGGCTCTCGGCTTGCTCGAGGCCCGGTCGGCCGGACCGAAGCTGATGGGCGTGCTGGCCGAATCGAACGACACGACGCTCCTGGGGCACGTGGCGGTGGCGCTCGGGCTGATGGACTATCGCGAGGCGCGGGACGATCTGCGGCGCCTGCTCGATGACGGCCGGGATCCGAACCTGCGGATCGAGACCGCCATCGGCCTGGGACTGATGGGCGATCTGGGCGCGAGCGAGGTCCTGATCAAGGGCATGCAGGAGGCCAAAGACAGCGTCTCCGCCACGTCGCTGGCCTGGTCGCTGGCGACGTTGCGCCAGCCGGCCGCGCTCGACTCGTTGCTCGAGATGGCGGGTCCCGAGCGGGGATCGGTGGAGCGGCAGAACGCGGCCACCGCGCTGGGAGTGCTGGCGGAGCGAAGCTCGCTGCCCTGGCATGCCGAGCTATCGATGGGTGCCAACTATCTGCTGCCGCTACGGATTCAAACCGAGATTCTCGGCTTCTTCTGAACCGACGAACGGGCGAAGCGCTCGTCAACCGTCTTGGGTGTATCCGCGGTAGGGGCGCTCGAGAAACCGGGCGGCCAGCTTCTGCGAGTATTCTTGGCTGGGGATTTTGTCGGCGGCCAGGACCTGCTCGTACTGCGCCTTCGCTCGCTGATCATACAGTGCGCGCCGCGAGCAGCCGAAGAGCGGAAGAAATGGTGCGACGAGAAGTGCATCTGTTTGCCGAAGAGCGGAGGAAATGGTGCGACGGGAAGTGCAGCTGTTGGCCGAAGAGCGGAGGAAATGGTGCGACGAGATGTGCAGCTGTTAGCCGGTGGCCTGGCGGGCGGCGATTCGGTCGGGGTGTTCCACCAGGTAGGGGCCCATGATCAGGGTGTCGATGCGGCCCAGGAGGAAGGCGCGAATCGCGTCTTGTGGGGTGCACACGATCGGCTCCTCGTGCATGTTGAAGCTCGTGTTGATCAGGCTCGGGAGGCCGCTCAGCCGTTCGTATTCGGCGACGATGTCGTAGTAGTCGGGATTCGTCTCGCGCTTCAGGAGCTGCGGGCGGGCCGTGCCGTCGACATGCACCGCCGCCGGACAGTGGGTCTTCATCCAGTCGGTGCAGTCGAAGGTGATCGTCATGAACTCGGCCGCGTGCTCGGCTCCCGCGAGGCCGAGGTAGCAGCGCTCGCGATGCTCGAAGAGCGTGACCGGTGCGAACGGCATGAACTCGGTCCGGCCCAGGCGCTGGTTCAGCCATTGATTGACCGACGGCTCCCGGGCGTGGTACAGGATCGAGCGGTTGCCGAGTGCCCGGGGGCCGTATTCCATGCGCCCGGCGAAGCGGCCGATGACCTCGCCGGCGACCAGTCGGGCGGCGACCTCCTTCGCCATCTGCGCCGGTTCGGTGTACGGCAGTGCGCTGGCCGAGAGCGCCTGTCGCATCTCTTCGGTGCCGAACTCCGGACCCAGGTACGGGGAGGGAAACGGCCGGCCGGCGCCTCCCGGCCAGGACCGATAGAGAGCCAGGCCCGTGCCGCAGCCGCCGTCGCCCATGTTGGGGTAGATGAAGATCCGCCGGACCCCCTCGAGCTCGTGGATGCGCTGGTTCAGCTTGACGTTGGCCGCCACGCCGCCCGAGAGCACCACCGCGTCGGCGCCGGTCGTGTTCAGCCAGTGCTTCACGACCGAGCAGGCCGCCCGTTCGAGCACCGCCTGCCAGGCGGCCGCCACGTCGACCATCGGGAAGCGGGCCGCCACGTGCCGGGAATAGAAGATGTTCAGGTTCTCGCGGATGCGCAGGTTGCCGTCCTCGAGGTCGAAGCGCTCGAGCAGGGCCTCGGACAGGACCGCCGGGTCGCCGTAGGCCGCCAGCCCGACGATCTTGCCGGCGTGGCGATCGGGGTGGAAGCCGAGCGATGAAGTCACCATCTCGTAGAACGAACCGAGCGAGTAGGGAAAGCGCAGGTCCTTCAGGCGCTTCAGGTGCCCGCCCTCGCCGAGGCTGATCGAGCCGGCGAGCCCGCTGCCGTAGCCGTCCAGGGTGACCACCAGGGCGCGATCGAAACCGCTGCAGAGATACGCGTTGGCGGCGTGGGACAGATGATGTTCGCTGCGCTCGAGCGGAGCCGCGATGCCGGCCGCGGACAGACCCGCGAGCAGTTCCACCTGCCAGCGCCGGTGGTCCCTCGAGGCCTTGGTCAACCAGCGGGCCGACAGGCGGCGGGCCGCCAGGGTGGACAGCGGCGAAGCCCCCAGCAGCCGGTAGGCGAGCTGTTTGATCGGGCCCTTCTCCATGCGCTGGTTCGGGGAGCGGAGCCCGTGGATCGCCTGCGTCCGGCTCGCGACCCGGCCGAGCGCCCGCTCCAGGGCGGGGCCCGGCGGGGGCGCCGCGTTGCCGCGCTGATCGGCCGCCTCGGCCAGAAAGGCCTCCGACATGCGCCGGGTTTCCTCGCTCCAGTCCAGGAAGGGATAGACGACCTTGTCGATTTGTCGCGGCTCGATGCCGGTGGACGAGAGCGCCGCGTTCAGGGCGAGCACCGGAAAGCCGGCGTGCTGCTTGATCCGGCTGAAGCGCTCCTCGGCCGCCGCGAACAGAGTGCGGCCGTCCTGAACCAGCGCGACCGTGGCGTCCTTGTCGAGGGGCGAGAGGCCGAGCACGATCATCGGATGAGCTGGGAGTCGGGAGTCCGGGTCCGCGGCGGCGTGTTGAGCTCGGCGCAGAACGCGAGCGGGTCTTCCGGCTGTCCGTTCAATTCCCCGAAGAAGTACTCGAAGTACGTCCGGCAGGTCTGCAGGAACTCCTCGCGCTCCGCGGCGGTCTGCACATAGGAGGTGCAGCCCGGCTTCAACGTGGGCGAATGAAAGCTGAGCACGAACAGCCGGCTGCCCCGCTCGAACAGGAAGCGGGTCAGGCGGATCAGGTCCGCGGCGCTCTGTCCCTCGGGGGAGAGCCGGATCCGCTCGGCGATCGAAAGCCGGGCCAGGATGCCGGGCATGTGCAGGAAACCGGGGACCGGCGAGGTGGCGAAGCGGTAGAGCGCGGGCGCGGCCCGGCCGGCGATGCCCAGGAACGCGCCGGTGATCGGAATCTCGAGCAGCCGGCCGTCCTCGCCGAACCAGTACGGATCGGTGCGGGACGCGGAGAAATCCGGACCACCCTCTGAGCGGTAGTCGAACGGCGGATTCACGGTCATGCTGACCTGGTAGCCCTGCTCGAGCAGGATCCCCGCCGAGTGCGGGCCCAGCCCGTAGCGGCCCGCCTGGTAGACCCGCGGGCGCTCGCCGAAGGTCCGCTCCAGGGCGCCGGTCAGCTCGAGGAGCTTGGCGGCTTCCAGCTCGCGCGGCAGATTGCCGGGAAACGAGTTCCTGAGGTTGACCTCCTCGTCATGCGGCGGGTTGACCCAGGGGTGCAAGTGCGCCCCCACCCGAAGCCGCCCCGCGTCGACGGCTCCCTTCAGCACCTTGCTGGCGCGGGTCGAGGCGACCACCGGATAGCTGACTACGCCCGTCGGCACGATGCCGAACGGATCGAACACCGAGAGACCATCAACGAAGTCCTCGATGTGCGTGACGGCGGTGGAGTTGCGGTTGAAGGGCTTCAACCAGTCGAACTCCTCCTCGACGTCGATCAGGACCATCAGTCGGGGACGCTGCTTCGGAGCCAACTCGATAGGTTGGATCAAGACACTCCTCTTTCATCTCCGCGGCGATCGGAAGGAGTCGATCCGGCGGGCGAGGTCGTAGAGCTCGTCGCGCAGACTCCCCCTCCGCATGGCGCCATGTAGTAGATCCAGCATATGGAGAGGAAGGACGAGAGCGTACAGATAAAGCAGCAGGATGGTGGGGGAAAGGGTGAGCCCGGCCACGCTGAAGGGGCCGATCCACAGGTCGAGCAGGGCGGTCACCAGCAGGGACGGCGCGGCCAGGTCGAAGGAAACCAGGTAGGTGCGGATCATCCAGGGCTCGAAACGAAAATCGGCGCCCCACGCGTCCGGCTTGGATTCCTTTGACTCGGGGTTTCGAGCCGGACCCGAGCCATTGCCTGAGGAGGCCAGGTGTTCCTGCATGCGCTGGTAGGCGGGGTTTCCGGCGCGCTCATCGTCCATCACGATCTTCTTGGCGAACAGCGCGACTCCCAGGTCGCGAACGGTCATCAGCATCAGCCAGGAAAGCGACCCGACGCCGCCGGCCACGATGGTCCAGGGCGACCCGAACTCCAGGAACAGGCCGATCCCCAGGCAGAAGAAGGCCAGGCACTTCACCGACATGTGGTGGATGTAATCGAAGGCGGCCCAGCGGAACGAGTCGATCTTGTAGTAGCGGGCCATCTCGCCGTCGACGCAGTCGAACACGAAGGCCAGCGTGATCAGCGAGAGCCCGAGGACCCGCCACCAGCCGGTCCCGACCAGGCAGAGCGACCCGGCCACCCCGCAGAGCAGCATGGTGCGCGAGGCGAAGTTGGCGGACAATCCGAGCCGCAGCAGCAGGGACGTGATGTAGATCGAAACCCGGGAGCCGAACAGGGCTCCGGCCAGATCGTTGTTGTCCCGGACCGGGTCCTGGCAGATCTGGCGCAGCTTCGGAATCGGAGCGACGGACTTCAAGTGGAGTTGCTCAAGTACATTACGGGACCCATCGTTCGCCTGGCGGAGCGCCGATTCCCTGCTTCTGGATCGAAACCGAGACATCATTTCTTGAGATCTCTCTCCTGTCAAACCGGCCTTTGCAATTCGATCCCGCGACCTGTGGAATTCAACAGTGGGTGAGTAGCACAGAGCCAGCGAGGAACCACCATTATGGATGTCACCGAAGCGATCGAGGGGCGCCGGTCGGTCAAGCACTTCGATCCCGATCACCGCATGACCGAGGACGAGATCCGGACCTTGCTGTCCGCCACGATGCTCTCTCCGACGTCGTTCAACATTCAGCACTGGAGGTTCGTGCTGGTGCTCGATCCGGCCATGCGCCAGGAGATCCGCGGGTTGGCCTGGAATCAGGCCCAGGTCACGGACGCCTCCCTGCTGGTCCTGGTCTGCGGGGACCAGCAGGCGTGGAGCAAGCAACCGGAGCGGTACTGGGCGAATGCTCTCCCCTCGGCGCGGGAGTTCCTGGTGGGGGCGATCCTCAAGGTCTACCAGGATGCCGAGCAGCTCCAGCGGGACGAGGTCATGCGCTCGGGGGGCATCGCGGCCCAGACGCTGATGATTCGGGCCAAGTCGCTCGGATACGATTCGTGCCCGATGGTGGGCTTCGACTTCGAGGGCGTCGCGCGGCTGATCAACCTTCCGGACGATCACCTGATCTGCATGATGATCTGCGTGGGCAGGGCCAAAAAGGCGGCCCAGTCGCGCAGCGGCCAATTGCCTTATGAAGAGGTCGTGGTGGAGAACCGCTTCCCGTGAGACCCGTGTTCGACCGACGTCTACCGCCGCCTGGCGCATTGGAGCGGGCCACGTTCGGCGCGGGCTGCTTCTGGGGCGTGGAAGCCGAATTCCGCCGGATGGACGGAGTGCTCTCGACGCAGGTGGGCTTCATGGGCGGCACTCTGGAAGGTCCGTCGTACACCGAGGTCCGCGCGGGCGACACCGGCCACGCCGAGGTGGTCGAGATCGTCTTCGACTCCTCGCGGCTCGACTATCCACGGCTGCTCGCGAGGTTCTTCGAGTGCCACGATCCCACCACGCTGAATCGGCAGGGGGCGGACGTGGGCGTGCAGTACCGGTCGGTGATCTTCTATCACTCGAAAGAGCAGCGGGCGGCCGCGGTGGAGGCGCGTTCTGGGGTCGAGCGCTCGGGCCGGTACCGCGACCCGGTCGTGACCGAGATCGCCCGCGCCGGCCGCTTCTACCGCGCCGGGGAGTACCACCAGCAGTACCTCGCCAAGCGGGAGCTCGCTTGAGCTTGATCCTGCGCCGGAATCACCGTAGTTTCACCAGGTGGGCGATTCCGGAGCAACGGAGGGCCCGCTCTCTCCCTGAGTCCCCGAATTCATGATGATCATCTCCCTGGTGTCTCTCGGATGCCCCCGAAACCTGGTCGACTCGGAAGTGCTGGTGGGCCGGCTGGCCGACCAGCCGTTCGTGCTGCAGCAGGAGCCGGAAGGCGCCGACGTGGTGGTCGTCAACACCTGCGGATTCATCGACGCGGCTCGCGAGGAATCGATCGACACGATCTGTGAGATGCTCGAGCTGAAGGCGCGCGGCTCGGTGAAGGGGGTCGTGGTGGCCGGCTGCATGGTGCGCCGCTACGGGGCCGACCTGACCCGCGAGCTGCCGGACGTGGACGCCTTCCTGGACATTTCCGACTACTCCGACGCCCCGGCCGTGTTCCGCCGGATCCACGAGCGCGCGGCGGGTGACGACTCGCCCGGGCGCCGGCCGGCTGGCACCCCGTTCATCGGCGGAGGCGGCGCGAAGACGGCCACCGTCGATCTGGGCCGGGCCCTTCTGACCTTGCCGCACACCGCCTACCTGAGAGTCTCGGAGGGGTGCGATCGCAAGTGCTCGTTCTGCGCCATTCCGGGCATCCGCGGCACGCAGCGATCGAAGCCCCTGGACGTGCTGCTGGCCGAGGCGCGGCAGCTGGCCGAAGGGGGCGTGCGCGAGCTGAACCTGATCGGCGAGGAGACGACGGCCTACGGCAGCGACCTGAGGGTGGGGGGGGTGGGAGGATGGCCGTACGGCGAGGGCATCGCGGAGTTGCTCCGGGCGCTTTCGAGCATCGAGCAGCTCCGCTGGATCCGGCTGCTGTATGCACATCCCGGGTCCGTCCGGCCGTCCTTGATCGAAGCCCTGCGCGACATCCCTCGACTGGTGCCCTACCTCGACGTGCCGATCCAGCACGGAGACGACGAGATCCTGAAGCGCATGCGCCGGGGCACGCCCGCGGCCTCGATCCGCAAGATGGTCGCGGACCTGCGCTCGGAGATCCCCGGCATCACGCTGCGTACCACGGTGCTGGTCGGTTTTCCCGGAGAGACCGAACGCCGCTTCCAGAACCTGATCGAGCTGCTGGAAGACGCCTGCTTCGACCGCCTGGGCTGCTTCGCCTACTCGCGGGAGGAGGGCACCAGCGCCTACGAGCTGGGCTCGAGGGTCTCTTCCCGGCAGGCGGCCGAGCGGCGGCGGCGGGTCATGACCCTGCAGCGCGAGATCACCGCCCGCCGCAATCAGGCGCTGGTCGGGCGGGTCCTCCCGGTGCTGATCGATGAGGTCGATGGCGATCGGGCCGTCGGGCGGACGGAGGGGGATGCGCCGCAGATCGATTGCCGCGTCCAGGTCAGCGATCCCCTGCGCGTTTCGCCCGTGGCGGGCAGTTTCGTCGAGGTTCGGGTGACCGGGACGGACGGCTACGATCTGGCGGCCCAGGTGCTCGAGCCCCGGGAAGCCGCTCGATGAGCGTCGCCAACAAGATCACCCTCGGCCGCCTGGCGCTGGCCCTCGTCCTGTTCGGCTTGATGAGCGTCGTCGACGTGCGGGCCGAGCGTGGCGCACTCTGGCTGTTCGTCGCCATGCTGCTGTTCATCGTGAGCGTGGTCACCGACGCGCTCGATGGATACTATGCCAGGAAGTACCATCAAGTCAGCGACTTCGGCCGCGTGGCCGATCCGGCGGTGGACAAGATCGTGGTCTGCGGCACGTTGATCCTGTTGAGCGCCGCGGAGTGGACCCGGCCGGTGCTTTCGCCCTGGATGGTGGTGCTGATCGTGACGCGGGAGTTCGTGATCAACGGACTGCGGGGGTTCGTCGAGTCGCG
>Ga0326597_10001318_pt1 | contig 40576 bp, 35 predicted proteins | sample RVTome_12_FD_203789 | JGI IMG/M metagenome (GOLD analysis project Ga0326597, IMG submission 203789) | Soil microbial communities from uranium-contaminated site in the Upper Colorado River Basin, Wyoming, United States - RVT100D185 | ecosystem: Environmental > Terrestrial > Soil > Contaminated >... | reverse complement strand
AATCAAAATGTTAACGAAATTTAATCAAATAAATAAACAGCATAAATTTTTAATATTGAGCATAGTTGCTTTTGTTTTTATACTCGCCGGTACCTTTTGGTTTGTCTATAACACCTATGCGCTCCACGCTACTGCCGGCCCGCCCTCACATAGCCACGCGGGTGCCCCTTTGTGTACAACCTCCGGTTGCACAGGCAATTGGGGATCGCACGTAAAGGCAGAATTAAACTGGTTGCATGAAAATATGCCGGGATTTACTTTTTCCGGATATCCTTTAGGTACAACCGAAACTTATGATAGTGCAACCGCTAGTGCGGTTACTCAATATCAGCAATATATAAAAGACACAAGGGACGGGGGTATGCTAGTTGATGGAAAAACAGGAAATCAAACATGGACAATGATGGAATATGATGTTTTAAATAATTCCGATGGAGACCCTCCGGGTAGGCATACCATCAATGTTGGCATACGATATCCTATATACGGCGAGTGCAGATTAATTACCAATAACGGAAGTGCAGATATTACTGCTCCGCTGGCAACTTCGGGCGAATGGACAGCGTTTAAGAATTCCTCGCTCACAACTAATGCTGCAGGGGACTGCGATCCTACCGGCGGTGGAGGAGGTGGTGGAGGAAGCGGTTGCGATATTGTGTGTAGAGATTATTGCGAGGCCTACAATTGTGGTGAACCAGATAATTGTAGCACTTGTTACTCTTGGCAACCTTGCGTGTGTGCGAATTAAAGACAGTGATAATAAAATTAATGATTTACTAGTAATCAATAACAAGCTAAAGATTAAGAAAGTAAAAAGGTGCGGGGCTTACCCCGCACCTTTTGCATAGCAAACTAGGTGCGGGGTTTACAAACCCTCTTTTTTATTGTAACATCATAAATAGAACCTAATCAAAGGAGTAAAAAGGTGCGGAAAATATCCACATTTGTTGTTTTTGTTTTAGTATTTCAATTGTTTGTAGTTGCCAATCCAAACAATCAGGCCAGTGCTTTTGCCAGCCAAAGCTCTTGTGCGCTCACCCCCCAAGTAACGGTAGTTATTGATGGGGAGTTTAATGACCAGCTGGTTACAAGGGCAATTTGTAGGAGTGCAAAGATTGTGGATGAAATCCTTGGTGAATATGGCACCACTTTGGGCAATGTAACTGTTTGGTTGTATGCGGATAGGGCAAGAGCTGTGCGTAAGTTGGCCACACTCACTTCTTGGCGTTGGCCCTCCGGTGCGTACGCGGTTGCTACCGGCTCCAACGTTATTTTGGCACCGAGTGGAAGAATTCAGCAACAGCCAGGAGTGGATAAATGGCTTATGTCATATACGGCACATGAATTGACCCACACACTACAGAACCTGAATAGCGGGGAGGCCAGGTGGCTTCTTGAAGGTGCCGCTCAATATATGGCTGTACTAATGCGAGAGAGATGGGAGGGCACCTCCGCAACTGTGACTGCAGATGGTCGAGCTGCTTTGTTGCGAAATTATCGTAGTGGGGCACATCCTTTCAAAATAGAGAGCGAGAGACAGTTTAGCGCAGTTTCTTACAGCTATCCTGTTTCTTACCAATCTTTCCTGTTGCTTATGAGCGAGATGGAAGATGGTATGGACGCGTACCTCAATTGCTATTTGCCCGAGAGTAAGCGCGTAAATTGGCGCACAGCATTTCAGGAGTGCTTCGGCATGACCGTTGCGGAGTTTTACGAACTCTTTGACGAATATGCCTCCCTTGAGTTTGCCGAATTCCCTAGCGAGCGCAGAACGCGCGAGTTGGAGGAGACGAGGCAACGAGAGGAAGCACGCAAGGCATACTGGAAGAAGCTCACAGAATGTGTTCCCGGTCCAACCGCCATGTTCTGCATTGGCTAATTTATATATACAGCAGAGAGTTTTTGTGGCATCAAGCCACAAAAACTCTCTGCTTTTTTGTTTGTCTGAATACGCCCTGCCTATCGGCAGGCAAGCACACCCTTCGACTACCTACCTACCTGTCTGCCGACAGGCAGGCCGGCAGGCAGGGCAAGCTATATGGCGTATTCACATATTTTACCACTACAGGGTGCTTTAAGCACCCTGTAGTTTTAGTTTAACGCATTAACCAGTTGGGGTTTTGACATCAATTTAAAAGCAGTGTGGACAATAAAGTGCGTTGTTTGTGGTTATAAATATTGCTATAATACAGGTATTATTTATAGTGTTTAAGTTATCGGGTTGTGCTTACTTCTATGAAAAACATAGTTTTAAATAAAAAATTTATTACAATAATTACCCTCGGTATCATATGGACGCTGGGGTTATTTTTGTTTAAGGCCACTTTAGCGGACGAGGACGATAACTTGGGTGGCCACGCCTGGAGCTCTAACATTGGATGGATAAGTTTTAATTGTATTAATGAAGATAGCTGTGAAACATCAAATTACGGCGTTGGAGTGGACCTGGCCACAGGAGCTTTTTCCGGCCACGCCTGGAGTTCTAACATTGGATGGATAAGTTTTAATAGGGCAGATACTGGTAATCCACCAAGTAATGACCCAGGATCAGGTTCTGGGCCTATTGCGGTTTTAAATACATCTACAAATGTTGTTGACGGGTGGGCGCGTGCGCTTGCCAACGGAGGAGGATGGGACGGATGGATAAGGTTCGACCATGGCCAAAGCGACCCGGTAACCCGAAATACCGGGGTTTCCCCAAACGAATTTATCGGTTATGCCTGGGGCAGTGATGTTGTGGGTTGGACGAGTTTAAACTGCTCTAACGAGAGTTCTTGCGGTACTTCGGATTATCAAGTATATTTTGCAACCACACAACCAACTGTTGATAATTTAACCGCGTCCTTTAATGTGGACAGTGGCCCGGCGTGCGTTTCTCGTATGCGTTTTCAATGGCAATTTTCTGGAGCGTCTTCTCAAAGCGCATATCACCTGCAGGTTGCCAATGATGCAGGATTTACGGACCTACAGTTTGATTCGGGCAAAACAATGAGTGCAGCGCAGGAAAGATTTGTAAATATCTCCACAACCCCGGTAAATGAGCTGGAGTTTAACAGTAGTTATTACTGGCGAATAGAGGTATTTGACGATGATGATACAGGAAGCGGTTGGGTTGAGTACGACAGCAATCCTTTCTCTACATCTTTGCATCCTTATCCAACACCTGCATTTACATGGAGTCCGCAGGAACCCTCGGAAGAGGAGAATGTGGACTTTACAGACCAAACAACCTGGGACGCGGGGGTGGGAACAAAAAGTTGGGACTGGTCTTTTGTGCCCGATGCCACACCTGCAACATCTACAGCCCAAAACCCAACAGTTGTATTTAGTAACATTGGAGAAAAAACAGTTACCCTAACCGTAGCAGATAGTGCACTTGCCACGGATCCGGATTCCGGAACGGGGGAATGTACTGTTGTTGATACCGTTGATGTAAATTTGCCTTTGCCGGAATTTAGAGAGGTGCCCCCAGTTACTTTTTTGAATAAAATATGGACAGCATTTTTAAGTTTATTTGATATCGTAAGATTAAGCTCGCACTTCGCGCTTGCAGTAATAAGTAATAAGTAATACGTAATAAGTAATTAAAAAGCGACCCACGTTGAGCGGATCGCTTTTTTTTGTGTTTTACTTAAATTATTTTTTAGTCATTTGGATTTTGGATTTCATTTGGCATTTGGATTTTGTAATTTGGATTTACTAATTACTAATTGGCTAACGATAGTAAATATTCTTTAATCTCTTGGGCTGTTTTTGGATTACTTAATTTTTCTCGGTGCTCTTTGAATGTGCATACGCGCACAACAGCATAGCTTTTACCCTCCTCTATTAAAGATAAGTAGTGGTTTTTAAAATAGTCGCTAAGTTTTGCGGTGCCCCCGTCTTGTACATATATGCTTATATCTTGTGGAACAAAGCGTTCGGGTGAGCTTGGAGGTATGACAAGCACGGAATTTTGCGGAAGTTTTGCTATTTTTTCGATTTCCTCCTCTCGTTTTTTTAATTCCGACGGCTTGGATAGGGGATTGGAAGAAGACAAAACATTCATTTCGTTTTCGGTAATGGGTAAAATTGTTTGTGCTTTATCCACCCTTTTTTCCATATCAGCAAACCGGTCTATTTTTAGAGCTATGGATGATTTTGGTAAGTTTCTATTTAAAAAGTTTTCGGTCATATCGGAGATCTCTTTACTTTTAGAATTTAACAGACGCCACAGGGCCTCGAAATCACGCATTGCCCAAACCTCATCTTCTTTTATTTTCTCCAGCATGATTAAATCGTACATAATCTTTTGCATCAGACGCGCCGCTATGGAGGAATTTTTTCGCAAGTATACTGTTTTAAACATTTTTATATAAAAATCTTGTAATGTTTTTGCATTATCTATGGCTTTTTCGTCTATCATCAGCTGGTTTTTTATAAAATAAGTATGTTGAGCAAGATATTCTACTCCGGGAGTTTCTCCTATTGTGTAGTACGCATCTCGACTCAAATAGTCTAGTTTTTCTGTTCCCAGATTTTTATCGTGAATTGCCAAATACAGTGGATTTTCTCTTGTAAAAAACTTTTTGAATTCACCAAATTCCATATCCACCGCCTCAACAGCTTTTTGTAATTTATTAATGATTATCGCTCCGTTTTCATCGTGATTTCTGCCCCAAATTTCCTGAGTTACGGCTTCTATCACATGAGAGAATGGACCGTGCCCAATATCGTGCCAAAGCGCGTATGCGTTCATAAGCTTTGTGTCTTGCTTGTTCACAAATCCCTTTTCTAACCATCGGTCTGTTAGCACTTGCGTTCTCTTGAGGGCACCCAAAGAGTGCTCTTTTCTGGTGTGGCTTGCAGCAGGAAACAGCAAGTTAGTTACACCAAGTTGATATTTAAAACCAAGTGCCTGAAATTGGGGAGTATCTATCATGGGTATGAATTCTGTAACATCGATAGGCCCCCAAAGAGGGTCGTATATAAGTTTTATGTTTTTAGGTTTTGCCATAAATTTTGTTCGTAAACTCACAAAATTAGTAACTAGTAACTGGTAACTCGTAACTGGTAATTTTTGTTCCGCCTTCGGCGGAATGTTTTTTGTCCTAACGCACTGGGTTTTTTTATTTGTTACTAGTTACTGATTACTGATTACTGGTTACTGCGAGTCCGCCAGATGGCGGACGAGCTTAATTTATCATGCCACCAAATACTGTCTATTTCGCGCACAGGTTTTCCGTTTTTTTCTCCAAATGTAAAATGATGCTCTGCCGGCGCCTTTGTTTTTATACTATCGTTGCTGATAGCTTTTTCATCTCCTATATAAAATCCCAGGTGCCAATTTTTTATGTTTTTTTCTTCCCAGGGTGGCCATACCAATATTGCACCCACTTTGAGCTCTTTAATTTTATACCACCCATTTTTCTGCATATCTTCAAGAGTGCTTTTAACTGTTGCGTGGGAGGTGCTTATTAGGTTCTCGTTTACCAACAGTACGGCCGAAACAAATGCTGCGCAAGAAAATTCACCGCCGTTGGCGACATCCACCCTTTTTCCGTTGTTTGTAACATAAATATTTTGGAACATGTGTGTTCCGATGGAATTTTTTATAGTCGCTATGTATGTATTAAATAAGTCAAATTTTATTCTTTGATCTGCCATAATTTTTGCTTCGCAAAATTAGAATAATGAATTAGGAATAGCTTCCTATCTTGTAGCCTCTTAGCTTTTTAGGTTTTCAATTACTTATTACGTATTACTTATTACTTATTACTTATTACTTATTACCGCTCTCGCTTCGCGAGCAATTATTTTGAGTAGTGCCAATGCCAGGGCTCGTATGTTAAATTATATTTATTATTTTTTGGATAACTTAGATAAAATCTATATTTGCTTGCATTTTTTAGCAACCACTGGTATTCTTTGGTTTTGTCGAAACTTATTTCCGGACCCGCTATAACGCCGTCGGTTGTTATAAAATCTATTCCTTGAATATCCGGACAGCCATGTTCGCTATACCCGGGTAATGCAACAAGGGACAGAGTTTTTTTGTAGTCGAAATTATGTTTTTGGACCAAATAATATAGAAATGTAAGTATTTGATAAGCGGATGAGCGATATCCGGACTTAATTAAAAGAGGTTTGCCAATGTCTTTTCCAATTGCTTTGTTTAATTTTCTATACGCCCACCATGCTCTAAAGGGCAAATATTGGGCGGGAATTTCTTTTTCTTCCCCTTTCCACAAATAGGTTTGGTTTTCTATTTTTTTCATAAACAAAGGGACGGGTTTTACTCCCAAATAGGGTTGCGTGTGGCCGTATGCGGAGGGCTCTATTTTTAAGAATTTCTTAACAAAGGCGCGCTCCTCTTTATCCAGCAAACCATAAAGATATCCGAGTCGCATAACGGGAAGAAAGTCCGCGTTTTTTTCGCGTTCTTTTTCTAATTTTTCCATGATGCTTTGGACGATTATTTGGTTTTCTTTAGATAGAGGAAACATAAGTATATTATATTGTTAAATGGTTATATTGTTAAATGCCCACGTTGTTAAATTATTAAATTATTGTTAAGTTATTTAGTATGGTTAAAAAGAATAATAAAAAATTAGGAAATTTGGGTGAAGATATCGTTGTTAAATATATAAAAAAATATAAAGGGTGGAAGATTTTGGGGCGTAATTTCAATTACAAGACAGGAGAGCTGGACATAATTGCTAAGGATAAGAATACCATAATATTTGTAGAAGTTAAAGCATCAAGCAAAGAATCGGCAAAACATTTTAAACCGGAGGATCATTTTAACTATAAAAAGGTAAATAATTTTACAAAAACGGCGCAAGCATATTTAATGAAAAACAATTATTCGGCAGACACAGATTATAGGATTGATTTGGCAGCACTGGAAATAAATAAAGAGACCAGAATTGCAAGATTGCGGTATTATAAAAATGCTGTTGGCTAGTTTTAGCAGGCCGTTGGGTAAGCATGCTTGCATTTTTATTTTTGATATGCTATACTTTAGTATATAAGAATGAGAAATCCGCTGAATGCGGATTTTTTTAAACCCCGCCCCTCACCCAGAATTAATATTTCTTGAGCTGTGATGAGTGTAGGATATGCCAAATATTTATTCATCTAAAAGAGAAAGCACAAGAAATCAATTTTAACCGAAATATAGACAGTATTAATTCTGGGTGAGGGGCTCGCGCTCCGCTCGCACAATTACTAAATTACTAAATAACTAAAGTACAACCAATTGTTATATAGTAATATGGTTATATAGTTATAAGTTATTTTGCGAACGGAGTAAGCAAAAATTATGATTGATTTAAAAAACTTTACATCTGCAATAAGCCAGATAGAGGAAGAAAAGGGCATAAGCCGTGAAAAAATATTAGAAACAGTGGAAGTAGCTATTGCTGCCGCTTATAAAAAAGATTATGGCGAAAAAGGCCAGATTATTCGTGCTAAACTGGATTCAAAAACAGGCGATTTTGACATTTGGCAGGAAAAAATAGTTGTTAGTGAGGATATGATAAAAACAGAGGAAGAATTGGAAGAGGAGGCGAAACTGAGAGAAGAGGGTAAGTTTCCCGAACAAAATGAAGATGATGAAGATGGTGAGGGCGAACTTAAGAAGGTGCGCTTTAACGAAGAGAAACATATAATGATTGAGGAGGCAAAAAAGATAGGTCCAAAAGCAAAAGAGGGGGATTATTTGAGGTTTGATGTGGAAGTTCACGAAGAATTCGGACGAATCGCTGCCCAAACCGCAAAACAGGTTATAATTCAAAGAATACGCGAAGCGGAAAGAGAGGCCATATTCGAAGAATATGAGGAAAAAATAGATAGTATTATTAGCGGTATTGTGCAAAGAATTGAAGGCACTACAATATTTTTTGATTTGGGAAAAGCAACAGGAGTAATGCTTGCCAAAGATCGCATACCTCGCGAACATTACAGAATAGGGCAGAGGATGCGTTTATATTTAGTTGAAATAGAACAAAGCCCAAAGGGTCCGCAAATTTTTGTTTCACGCGTGCATCCTAAAATACTTTCTCGTTTATTTGAGCTGGAGGTTCCCGAAATAGGAACAGGCACAGTGGAGATAAAGGCGCTTGCCAGAGAAGCGGGAAGTCGTAGCAAGATAGCTGTTGCCTCTAACGAAGAAGGAATCGATCCTATTGGCGCCTGTGTTGGGCAGCGGGGAACTCGTGTTAATGCAGTAATCCAGGAGCTTGGCGGAGAAAAAATAGACATAATAGAATGGAAAGAAGACCCCGAAGAGTTTATAGCAAACTCTCTAAGCCCGGCTAAGGTTTTGAGTGTTAAAACCGAAAAGGGAAGGGCAGAAGTTACGGTTGCCGAAGATCAACTCTCTCTTGCTATTGGTAAGGACGGACAAAATGTGCGTCTTGCCGCTAAATTAACCGGTTGGAAGATAGACATTATAAGTAAAGAAACAGGGGCTGTGGAGGAAAGCGCTACCGCTGAGGAAAAATCCGAAGTTGTATCTGAGGATAGTGCGGATGATAATAAAAAGAAAACAAAACCAAAGAAAAAAGTTTCAAAAAAAACAAAGGAAGAGGAGAAAAAAGTAAAAAAAACCACAAAGACCAAGTCCGAAACTAAAAAGGAGAGTAATTAGAATATGTTATTTTTTACACCACTTGCAATATCGTTGCTTGCTGTTGTTTACTCTATATATTGGGTTCAGAAAAATTTTTTTGCTAAAGTAGAAAGCATAGAGATATCGGCGCTTTCTAACAAAGTTCAGAAAGCATCTTTCGACTATCTATTTAAACTATACAGGATGATGGCTGTTGTTGGATTGTTGTTTCTGATTATTATTTTTAGTACCCCAACCTTAACCCTAAACACTGCTTTGGGATTTCTTTTTGGAATGGTTAGTGCCGGAGTCGTGGGGTATATGGGATTACTCTTTTTACTAAGATTAAACTTAAAAGTGGCCGACAGCTCGTATAAGGGATTGATCCAATCTTTTTATTCTGTTTTGGATGGCAGTAATATTTTAAGCGTTTTTATATTAGGGTTCTCTCTTTTTGTAATTTCTGTGTATTTTGTCTCCTTCGTTCCCACAGCCAAGGACCTGGTTGCACTTGCCATTGGTGCATCGGTTGTTATGGCGTTTTCCAGAATAGGCGTGGAAACATATATGCAGGCGGTATTTGGGAAAAAAGATATACCAAAAAAAGACGCGCATTCAAACCAGGAAAAACAATCACGCGACCCAAAAGTTATCGCAAAGCTGGTGGGTTATAGTTTGGAAGATGGTTTGAGCTTGCCCACAACAATATTTGGAATTTTTACCATAAGTACTGTGGGAACCGCACTCATAGCCTTTTCGTTTTTGGAAAGCGCAGTTGGGGTGTTGCCTCTTCTTATCGGGGGAGTCGGAATTTTGTCTTCTTTTATTGGGGCAAAGCTTGCAAGAGTGGGTTCTACAACTAATATTTTAAAAAACATAACTATGTTTGTTGGGTCCACAGTGCTTGTTGCATCGTTGTTAATATTTCCACTTATTATTTGGTTGACTTCGGGGGGATTGCAGTATTCGGGTATTTTTATATGGCTTAGTGTAGTAATGGGATTTTTTAGCGCAGGTATAATATTTCTGTATTATTATTTTATAAAATGGAAAAATATCGAAACTGCAAAAGCCGCAAGTATTTTTTCGATAATCATTTCGGGCGCCCTAATAGCCAATTTTAGATTGGGCGGGATATACTCTATGTCTTTGTTTTCTGTGTCCTTTATTTCTATGGCGGCTACGGTTGCGGCACTATCGGTATTTTCATCTACAATTAAAAATGCCCACAGATTTTCAAAAATAGTTGATTTGCCAAAAGAAAGAATTAATACAATCGATAAACTTAATTTAGTAAGCAATGTTTTTCGGGCCGGAGTTAATGTTTATTTGTGGTTTGGAGCATTGGCGGCAAGCTTGCTTTTGTTTTTTGTCTATAAGCAGGAAATAACAAGCCGAGAAACATACCTGGACTTTGCCTTGGACAATCCGGTTATCGTGGCTAGCTTGTTTTTGGGCGGAGCGCTGATTTATTGGATTGTGTATTATTTATCGTATTTTCCGAAAAAAAAGAAAAATTTATTTTTATACCGTATTTTTAAACGCTCGGGTGAAGTTAAAAACGAATTAGCAACCGATTCCAAGCCAGATTATACAGACCACCGTCTTTTTGTTGATAATGTTGCCGCACCCACGTATAAAGAGACCCTGTTTTTATTTAGCATTATATTTTTAAGCCCTATTATAATAAGTTTAATTTTTGGTGCAGAGGCCCTGAGCGGATTTTTGATGGGTTGCGTACTTTTGGGTAGTTTTATAGCTATGCAAATTAGTTTTAAAAACAACAAGAGGGGACAAGTATTAAGATTTGGCACAGGCTTAGAAAAAAAATCACACGCAAAAAGACCCGCATATATTTACAAACTCGCCTTGGTTTTGCACATTGCGATTTTGTCTATTATGACCTCGTCGGTGTTTTTAGTATTGTTTTTAATTCGTTAAAATTTGTATAAATTATTATGAAAACTGATATAAAAGATATAGGTAAATCACAAAAAGAAATATTAATTTCTCTAAGCCCAAAGGAGATGGAGCCCTTTTTGGATAAAGCGGCAAACCGTTTGGCAAAAGATATGAAAATAAAGGGGTTTAGAGAGGGGCATATACCAAGAAACATTGTTGAGGGCAGTGTCGGCAAAGACAGGGTTTGGCAAGAAGCTTCGGGAGAAATTATCGAAGAGAAGTACATAGATATTTTGGAGACCCAAAAAATATCTCCGATAGGACGACCGCAAGTTAGCGTGTTGAAGCTTGTTCCCGGGAACAATTTTGAGTTCAAAATTGTTATCCCTGTTATGCCAGAGGTGGTTTTGCCAGATTATAGAGAAATAGCTAAAAAATATTTAAGCAAACACCAAGAAAAGGTGTCGATAACAGACAAAGAGGTTGAGGATGCTTTAAAATGGTTACAAAAAACCAGGGGTGAATCGGACACCGATAAAGATAAGAAAACCAAACCACAGGAACTCGATGACAAATTTGCCCAAAGCTTGGGAGATTTTAAAACTTTGGAAGATTTAAAAAAGAGCGTAAAGGAGGGTCTATTGCAAGAAAAAGAGCAAAAACAAAAACAGCGCGCAAGATTGGAAATTTTGGATGAGATAGAAAAAAAGATAGATTTGGAAATTCCCGAAATTTTAATCCAGGAAGAATTGGATAAAATGCAAAGGGAGCTAGAACAACAGGCCGAGAGTTTGGGTATGAGCTTAGAAAAATATTTGGAAAATGCAAAACAAACACTCCAGACCGTGAGAGCTGGATGGGAATCTACGGCAAAAAACAGAATTGCAAACACTTTAATTTTGCGCCTTATAGCGGATAAGGAAAATATAGAGCCCGACGAGGGCGAGATAGAGGAGCGCGTCAACAAGTACTTAAGCCAGTTTTCAAATACAGAGGAAGCTCAAAAAGACATAGACCCCGAGTATTTGCGACTATATATCCGTGGTATAATAAAAAATGAAAAGGTTTTCGCCTTCTTGGAAGACGAAAACCACGATAACTAAATAACTAAATAACAAAATAACAAAATTGCTGCATGTTTTCTGTTATGTAGTAATGTAGTCATATAGTTATTTTGTTGATATATTATGAATTTAATTCCAACAGTTATAGAAAAAAGCCAGTATGGAGAAAGGGCGTATGATATTTATTCCCGCCTATTAAAAGACCACATAATTTTTATGGGGGGTCCTATTTCGGATTCAAGCGCAAACACCGTTATAGCCCAGCTTTTGTTTTTGGAAAGCGTGGATCCTAAGAAAGATATACAACTATACATAAACAGCCCCGGGGGGAGTGTTAGCGCCACGCTTGCCATTTACGACACAATGCAACATATTAAAAATGATGTTGCCACAATCTGTGTTGGTATGGCAGCATCGGGAGCTGCAGTTTTGTTGGCAGCAGGATCAAACGGCAAAAGAAGTGCTTTGCCTAATTCGGAGACGATGTTACACCAGATAATAATTAGTGGCTTGGGTGGCCAGGCCTCTGATATCGAAATTTCGGCAAGACAAATTTTAAATATGAAAAAACGTCTAAATGAAATTTTGTCTAAACACACAGGACAAGAGCTGGATGTTATTACAAAAGATACCGATAGGGATTTTTATCTTATGGCTGATGAGGCAAAAAAATATGGTCTTATAGATAATATAGTAAAATCAAAACAAAAATAGTTTTATATTAAATTTATTACCGTTAAAGATTTTAAAAACCCGCCAAGAAAAGGCGGGTTTTGCGTATGGGTTATATATTATGTTGATAGGTTTTACACAAGTGGCTTTCCAGTCATTTCTGGTGGGATTGGTAAATCCATATGCTTAAGTATGGTGGGTACCACATCTTCCAAAAGCCCCGACGGCTCTCTTTGGTATAGGGGGGTTGGGTTACCAATATTTTCAAAATCTTTTCCGACAGCGTAAAAGGGGACAGGATTATTTGTGTGGCTTGTTATGATTTCTCCTGTTTTAAAATCAATCATATTTTCGGCATTTCCGTGATCTGCCGTTATAAATAAATTTATGTTTTTATCTTTTATTATTTGTAAAATTCCTGACAAGTTTGCATCTATCGCTTCTATACCCGCAACTACCGCATTAAAATCCCCGGTATGTCCCAACATGTCCGCATTTGGAAAGTTTAACAGAAAAAAATCGTATTTATCTATATTTTCATATAGTTTTTGAGTGATATTGTACACCTGCATCTGAGGATCTTCGTTGTAATGCGGAGACCCTGTTGTTCGCACAAGAATTCTTTCCTCCCCTTCGTACTGCTTTTCATTTTCACCGTTAAAGAAGTAAGTTACGTGGGCGTATTTTTCGGTTTCGGCTATGTGCAGTTGTTTTTTGTTATTTTCTGATAGAACCTTAGCAAAAGGGGATTCTATAACGGGTGGTGGAAACAGGACCTCCATCGGCAAGCCGTCCTCGTATTTTGTCATGGCGACGAAGTATAGGTTTTTAATTTTTTTTCTTGTGAATTCATAAAATTCGGTTTCGGGTAAAATAAATGCTTTTGTGAGTTGTCGTGCGCTATCTTCTCTAAAATTAATAAATACAAGAGCATCGTTTTCTCCAACCAAACCCACGGGTTGACCGTCTTTGTGTATAACAGCAGGCTCCAGGTCGAAATCTGTTTTTCCGGCGTTGTAAGATGTTTCAATATATTTGGCGGGATCTTCAACTTTTTCCCCCACGCCCTGAGTGATTAAGTTGTATGCTTTTTCTGTGTATTCCCATCGGCCGTTTCTGTCCATGGCATAAACGCGCCCTATTATTGTACCTATTTTTATACTAATTTGTTCTTTACTAAATTTTTCCTCCAATATTTTTACAAACCCCACCGCCTCTTTGGTGCCGGCGTCTTTTCCGTCTGTAAACATATGAATAACAACGTTTTTAACTTCGTTTTTTTTGGCAAACTCCAATAGCCCGTATAAATGGTCTATGTAGGCGTGGACGCTTCCGGAGGAAATTAACCCCATAATATGTAGTGTGGAGTTGTTTCTTTTTACAAAATCAGCCATGTTTAAAAGAGTTTCATTTTTAAAAAAAGAACCATCACGTATAGCCGCAACTATTCTTGGCAAGTACTGATAAACTATTTTTCCGGCTCCGATGTTCATGTGCCCCACCTCACTGTTTCCCTCCCTACCCCAAGGAAGCCCAGCGGCAACACCCGAGGCCTGCAAAGAAGTTGAAAAATATTTTTTTTCTATATAATCTATTGTGGGTGTTTTGGCAGAAGCTATGGCGTTGCTTCGCGATGGTTCTGCCACACCCCACCCGTCTAATATTATTAATATTGATTTTTTGTTTGCATTATCGTCCATAGATATATAATAACATAATTTTTTAGCTTGTAGCTTCGTAGCTTATTAGGTTATTAGGCTTTCAATTACTCATTACTCGTTACTGATTACTTGTTCCATGTTATGTGTTCTATGTTATGTGAAGCGAGTGCGAAGCACAATGACCACTCTTTACATTTGGGTATTTGTTTGCTATCATTTATTTGTATGTTTAGCTTACTAAACTACAGCATTATAAAAAATTAAAAATTTAACAGTTATTTTTATGGCATATTTTGAAGCATTAAAATATAACTTTGTAAAAAATTATGATCGAATTACCCACAATTTTAGCGGGATCGTTTTCATTGGCAATAGGGTTGGCTTTTGGATATCTAATAAGACAAACAATAGCAAAAAAGAAGGAGGGAACAGCAGAATCCAAACTTAATAAGACAGTAGCGGAAGCCAAAAAAAATGCTAAGACCATAGAGGAAAAAGCACACAAAGCAGCAGAAACAATTCTGGAAAAGGCAAAAGAAGAAGAAAAAGAAAAACATTCCCATTTTATACAATTGGAGAAGCGCTTATTAAGCAAAGAAGAATCTCTGGAGGAGAGAGAGAAAAAATTAAAAAGAAAATCAAGAGAGCTTTCAACCAAATCCGAAGAATTAGAGGATTCTATTGAACGTGTAAAAGAAATTAAGGCAAAACACATAACAGAACTTGAAAAAATAGCAAAATTAACCTCGGCACAAGCAAAAGAAAAGCTTGTGAAAGCTCTGGAGGAAAAATACGGCGAGGAGCTTGTTGATCGTCTTAAAAAATTGGAGGAATATGGGCAGGACGAAATGGATAAAAGGGCAAAGAACATGATAGTCCACGCTTTGCAGAGATATGCGTCTAGTCAGACATCGGAAGTAACAACGACTGCAGTAGATCTACCAAGCGATGATATAAAGGGAAGAATTATCGGTAAAGAAGGAAGAAACATCAGGACCTTGGAAAGATTGACGGGGGTGGAATTAATTGTAGATGATACTCCCGAAACAATTATAATTTCGGGGTTTGATCCGGTTCGTCGTCATATAGCAAAATTGGCCTTGGAGAAGTTAATTGCAGATGGTAGAATTCAGCCGGCAAGGATTGAGGACTCAGTCCTTAGTGCTAAGGAAGAGATAAACGAAAAAATAAAAGAGGCAGGAGAAGCCGCCGCATACGATGCGGGTATCGTGGGGTTGGACCCGAAGCTTATATGGCTCCTTGGACGACTTCGCTTTCGTACAAGTTATGGACAAAATGTCCTAATGCACTCGCTTGAGGTAGGGCATATTGCAGGAGCTCTTGCTGCCGAATTGGGTGCAGATATATCCATAGCTAAAAAAGGTGGACTTTTGCACGATATTGGAAAAGCGGTAGACCACGAAGTGGAGGGCTCGCACGTAGAAATAGGAATGAGATTATTGGAAAAATATGGTGTAAATAAAGAGGTAATAGATGCAATGAAGTCTCACCACGAAGAATATCCATACGAAAGTTTGGAGGCAAGGATTGTGCAGGCAGCAGATGCAATTTCTGCTTCCCGTCCCGGTGCCAGAAAAGATACAGTGGAAAACTATTTGCAACGATTAGCGGAGCTTGAGAGTGTTGCAACAAGTTTTGAAGGTGTAGAAAAGGCCTATGCCATACAAGCTGGTAGAGAGGTGAGGGTTTTTGTTTCTCCGGAAGGAATTAGCGATGTAAGGGCTAAACAATTGGCTAGAGATATAGCAAATAAAATTCAAGAAGAACTTAAATATCCCGGGGAGGTTAAAGTTACTCTAATAAGAGAAACAAGAGTTGTGGAATACGCACGATAGTAGAAGTTTTTTAAATTATATAAATACAGTATGCAGTTTAAATTTATATTTGAACTGCATATTCGGAGCGTGGCCTAATTGGCTAGGGCACTCGGTTTGGGACCGAGCGATTCCCGGTTCGAGTCCGGGCGCTCCGACAAAAAATTTAAATTATAAAACGAGTCCGGGCGCTCCGACACTTCGTCAGCACTAACATGCTTCCTTGGTGTAAGCTCTTTGCACGTAGTGCGAAGTGCGGGTGTCGTATACATGCGTATACAACACCGCTCGTGTAGAATACAAACAAGTTTGCATTCTTCCCCTCGCGGGTGTCGTATAATGGTATTATGACAGCCTTCCAAGCTGTGGACGTGGGTTCGATTCCCATCACCCGCTCATTCAATAACTAAAAACTGCTTTGAATAGCAATTTTTAGTTATTTGTATAAGATTGGTTGAGGTGATTGGAATCGAAAGGCGGACTGAGGCTGAGTTTGTCGAAGCCAAAGGAGCCCGGGCAGGAGCCACTTAGCGATGCTGAGCCTGTCGAAGCAGAGCTTAGTGAGCTGGCGCCGATTCCCATCACCCGCTCAAAATTAATTATGTTAATTTTGAGCGAGGTTCGCCTCATCGTTTTGCGATGAGCGACCCGCTCATAAGTATAATTCGCCTTCGAGCTAGAGGCCAAGTCTAACTTGGCCTCTATTTATATAAAAATGGAAAATTTTGAAAAAATTTTTAAAAAATCTATTGAATCTAAATTAAAGCCCCAAGAAGAAGAGGGTAGAGAAACGGGCGAGCATTTAGAGCGTGAAACAGAAACGGAAATAGAACACGAGGCCCCAATAGACGAACCAAAAAGTGTTGAGGAAAAGGAGGAATCTGCCTCAACTTTGCCGGATATTGATGAAAGCGGGGAGGTGTCGGTAGAAAGTGATACCGCACCGACACAAGAAATAAAAGATAATAGCTATTGGCGAGAAAAACAGAGAGAGCGAGAAGAAGCGCATGCGCGCCGTAGCGAGCTTCGCGCTGAAAAAGATAAATACTATTCTAAACAGCAACAAAAGGTTTGGAAATGGGAAGATTTTATCCAGCATTATCGTTCGGGTGACATGCACAAAACAGCAACGATTCGTCCGGGGCGTGTGTCGTGGGCATTTTGGCGCAAACCGGTTCAACAATATTTGGATGTTTTACCTCCAGTTGGAGCTGAACGAGAGGGTTCTCTCCCCTTGGTAATTATAGGAGGGTTGGGATCAGGAATGGAATCGTATCTGGATAGCATATACGAGGCGGTAACTGCGGGACGCCGTGTTATTTTTATGAATCCGTCGAGAAATTTTCGTCCGCGCCCCCAAGATGTGCTTCGTATTGACGAGCTTCATAATTCTACGGCGGGAAAGGGAAATATCCCCAAACCGCTTTTACGCAAGGCATCGGTAGCTGTGCGGATTCTTGAAGAAATGGGATTTGAAAGGTTTGATCTTTTGGGGCATTCGCAGGGAGGGATTGTGGCTGCTGCTATCACAGCGCTGGAAAGAGATCGTGTGCGGGTGTTGGATCTTGTGAGCACAGGTGGCATGATTGGAGATGACTCCTTTCTTCCTCTGGCAATTCGCTTCGGACACGAAATAGCGCACAGAAGTTTGTCCGGTAAAATACCCTGGCTTTACAGACCCCTTGAATCGTTTTTATTTAAAACCGGAATAATGAATTGGCTTTATCGTAAGTACCTTTTGCCGGAACTGGAAGAGGATGCACGCAAAGAGATGCTTAGTGTTCTTGAGGCAGAGCACAAAACCAAGCCGACAGAGCATGAATTTGGCAAAAAAATGCAAAAGACACAAAAAGTACATGGCATAGGAAATATGTTGCACTGGCCAGGTACCGCGCGAGCCGGTGCAGCTATTGCCAAAGCGCGCATTGGCAGAATTTTGGAATACCAACAAAATCAAGAGGAACTGCAAACGCGCATATACGTTAATGTTGCCCATGGAGAAATAATGTTTCCCGCCCACATGCAGATAAAAAGAATTCAGGAATTGGGGGCGGACTTTTCTGTATATTCGACTGACAATCCCATGGACGAACACAATTTGGAGAGTATTGCAATGCGCAATACTCTTGAGATTCTCGAACTTGAAGATAAAAAGGACGCAGAGAACATCTTGGATAATAAATACTAATATTTTGTTAAAATAACATAAATACGCCACACGTGTGGCGTATTTATGTTATTAGCCTCCACTCACTCAATAAAGATGCAAATTGTGCATATTGTGTGTTTGTTCCGTATTGCACAACAAAAAACCCCCATCTGTGGGGATTTTTTGATAAGTAATTTTGAATTCGCCGTGTCGTGTTAGGTAAAAAACTATTTTACGGCTTCTTTCAAAGATTTTCCTGCTTTAAATTTAGGAACATCCATTGCTGGAATTTGTAAACTTGCGCCTGTTTGTGGGTTTCTTCCCGCACGAGCTGCACGGTGAGAAACGCTAAATGTTCCAAAACCTGTCAAAGTTACAGAACCACCTTTACTTAGAGCCCCTGAAACAGCACCCGTGAAGGCCTCTAGAGCAGCTGCAGCTTGAGTTTTGTTTAAACCAGCTTGGTCTGCCATCATTGTTACTAATTCTTCTTTTGTCATAAAAATTTTGTTCGGCTTCGCCTCACAAAAACGATAACTATATAACTATATTACTATATAACAATCGGTTGTAATTTAGTTATTTAGTAATTTAGTTATTGTGTGAGCACGAAATGTGAGTTTTTAAAGCGACCTTTGAAACTTCTAAAATTGTATTAGTGCGTCTTTTTACACTATAACAAATATATAATTTAACACAAGCTTATTATTTTTGCACAACGCTACGCAGATGCTCAATACTCTGGGCCAGCCCATCTTTGTTTGTATGCACTAAAACCGCGCCTATCTCTACCCTTGGGTCATCTCCTATCTCTCTTTTTTGTTTTTCGTCCGTTAGATATTCCTGTGTTAGGTTTTTAAAATCTATACCCAAACTGGAATTATACGGCCCCACCATGCCCACATCACTTATGTATGCTGTACCTTTGGGCAATATTTGCTCATCGCGAGTTGGTACGTGCGTGTGTGTTCCCAAAACGGCAGACACTCTTCCGTCTAAGTACGACCCCAGGACCCTTTTTTCGGCTGTTGCTTCCGCATGCACATCCACAAGTATTGCATCCACCACTTCTTTTTCGTCTTCGGAGTTATTTATTGTATATTTTTCCAAAACCTCATCTATAACAAGCAAGGGGTTGCTTAAGTTTTCTCCATTTTTTATAAATACTTTCCCCAGCACATTTATTACCAACAATCTTTTTGCTCCGCTAGTTACAACCTTATATCCATCGCCGATGTAATCATCTTTGTAGTTTAGGGGTCGCAATAGGGGGTAGGAATCGTTTTGTAAAATTTTTTTTGCTTCGGACTTATCAACAATATGATCACCTGATGTATACACATCAAACAGTCCTGTTTTTTCTAAGTCGTCTAGTGTTTCTTCTGTAACACCGTTTCCATGCGCAATATTTTCTACATTGGCCACAACAAAATCCGGCTTGTATTTTTTATGCCATATCGGAATAATTTTTTTGAGGGTTTCTCGCCCCGGACGTCCAAAAACATCACCGAAAAATAAAATTACCATTTTTAAAAGTTATAATGTGTACTTTGAGCACAAATTTAAAATTCTATACAATATCTAATGTATCTTTGGGGCCCTCCATTCGGCGTAAAAACTTTTCGATATCACGAGCCTTGTACATCCTATAGTTGTTTAGAGGATTTCTGTGCGCCTTTAACCTGCCTTTTTTATCCCAATTGCGTAGTGTAAGGGGTGTAACACCTATTATATAAGCAGCTTCGCCCACTGTATAAAACCGTTTGTTTATAAGTTTTTTTGAATTTTTCATATTTTCTCAAACTTTATGATACAACAGACGCCCAAAGGTTGCAATTTTTTTACAAGGCCAGCATCTTTGTGGCGAACAAATAAAAATAATGTTAAAATAAAATATAAGTAACTGTTTTGACCAAATGGCCAAGATTAAAAAAAGCAGAAAAATTTCTAAAAAAACCTCATTTTTTAACGCGGAGGATTGGAGTTTTGAAAAAACCTTATTTTATTTGGCAGTATTCTTAACGCCAATATTTTTTTTGGATATAACATTTTTTCCGGTCGAATTAAACAAGCAAATGCTTGTGGGTGTTTTGTTTCTGGCGACTCTGATTTATTTGGTGGCTGTGTTTTTAAAAGACGGCAAGCTAAACTTACCTCATACATATATAACATATGGGGTTTTGTCTTTATTTGGTGCTGTTTTAATTTCTTCTGTTTTATCCGAAGCACAGAGGGTTAGTTTTTTAGCACAAAGTCCAGATTCTTTGTTTTGGGTCGGAATATATGTTTTGGCATTTTTCTTGGGAATATATATATTAAAAGATAGGACTTCTATAACTATAACCTCCGCAGCATTTTTAAGTAGCGCGGCACTTTTGCTTTTGTTTGCGTTTTTACAATTGAGTGAAATATTTATTTTCCCTTTTGATTTCGCACAAATTCTGAATTTTAATCCGGTGGGAACAGTTTTTGATATGAGTTTTGTTTTGGCAACCGCATTTGTGGCGCTTGTTAGCTATTTATTGGTTGCCAAACCCAAAGACAAAAAATGGGAAAGGGGTTTGTGGTTGTTTGCATCGGCACTTGCATTATTTATATTGCAAATTAACTTTTGGAAAACTTGGTTGGCGCTGGCTATAGCTTTTTTAATAATTTCGGCAATAGTTGGATATAACTATATAAAACAAAATTCGAAGAGTTTTAGACCTCTTTTGGTGCCGTTTTTTATAATAATAGTTGCCATGTTGGGTGTATTTATTCGTCCGAATATACCATCATTTTTGAGCGTTCCCGCAGAGCCGGAAATTTCCTTTAGTGCAAGCGCCACCATTGTCAGACATAGTTTGGATGGTGCAAATATGGTGTGGGGAACCGGCCCGGGTACATTCTCTTACAATTATGCAGCCCACAGGCCAGTTGAGATAAATAATTCCCAATTTTGGAATGTGCGGTTTGATCATGCCTATTCTGGCATTATGACCCTCCTGACCACCTGGGGTGTATTGGGGTTGTTGGCGTTGTTGTTTGTTTTGTTTTCTTCTTATAAGGTTTTACTTTTGGGCATAATGCAAAAGAGGTCCAAGGGTACCGATGTTCACACATACGGTGTTGCACTGGGGGCGTTTTCTGTTGCGCTGTTTGGGGGAATATCTTTATTTATCTATAGAGCCAACTCCGTAATGCTGTTTTTACTATTTGCATCTGTTGCTGTGGGGGTTTCTGCTTTGGCACAGATGGGCAATATAAAAATAAGGAAATTTAATTTAGCTTTTTCGCCAAAAACAATGTTGGCATCTTCTATTTTTTTGATAGTTTTAATTAGCTCCATGCTTGGTGCGGTATATTTGGTGGGTGCAAATTATGTTGGTCAAATATATGTTGGCTCTGCTGTGGACAAAGTGCAAAATCAGGATATTGAGGGTGCAATAGAAAAATTAAACCTCGCGCTGGATATTGGTCAAAAAGACGACATAGTTTTTAGAGTTGCTTCTAAAATATTTATATTGCAGGCACAAGAAATTATAAATGACGTGGATTTAGACCAGGAACAACGCAATACCCGCTTTAACCAGGCACTACAAAATGCCATTTTAGCAGCACAGAGAGCGGTTGAGCGTAATCCCAAAGAAATACAGAACTATCTTCAATTGGGAGAAGTGTACGAACAGGTCATAGGAATAACCTCAAGAGCTTTGGAAAGTGCAATTGCTACATATGAGGTAGCTCGAAAGCTCGATTTACTTAACCCATCTTTGTTGGTTGCTCAGGCACGTGCTTATATAGGACAAGCGGAGGTTTTGCAAGCCCAGATACAGGGTGTCGAAGAGGACCAACAACAGGCAATAGTTCAACAAAGATCAAACATGCTAAATAGTGCCATCGAAAAACTTGGGGAAGCCATAGAATTAAAGCCAAATTATGTAAGAGCGCGCCTATTGCTTGCAGACACCCACGACACGTTGGGCAACCCCGAGGTCGCCATAGACCAAATGGAACAACTGGCACAAGCGTATCCTTTGGATTCGGATATTATATTTCAATTGGGTACATATTATTATAAATACGATTATAACGAGGAGGCAAAAGATGCATTTAATAAAGCACTGACTTTAACCAACGGGGTTTACGGAAGTGCGAGATTTTATTTGGGCTTAGTGCTGGACAGATTGGGTGATAGCGCAGGGGCCTTGGCCGAATTTGAAATATTGGCGCAAGACAATCCGGATGATCAGGTGGTTGGGCAGATTTTAGATAATCTGCGGACAGGCGCACCAGCGCTTGAGGGGGTAACTTTTTCGGAGGAGGAAGCTTTGGTTGCAGATTAGAATGTTCAATTATGTGCGCATCATACTGTAGTAAACACAAAAGCTCCTTGAGAGGAGTTTTTGCATTCTGTTATCATTATTTTTTAACTTTGTGCTAAAATTAATAGTATGAAATCTTTGTTCAAAGAATGTCAGAAATACAATATTTCGATTTGGAAATGCCCTCATTTTTTATTTGTGGTTATGGGTATAGCCACAATTGTGGGTATGTTAACGGTTTTTTGGATTATTAGGGTTTATGATGGAAGTCCCGAAACAATGATTTTCTCTGTTTTCATTGTATCGATGGGAGTTTTTATTCCAGGAACCTTTATGGTGCGAAGTTTTGAGCATTTGGCCGAAGCAAATCGCATGAAAAGTGAATTTGTAAGCATAGCATCACATCAATTGCGCTCTCCCATGTCTGCAATAAAATGGTCTTTGAATTTACTATTATCTGAAAAAATCGGTAAATTAGAAAAAAAACCGAAAGAACACTTAAAAATATTGGAAGAAAATAATAATAGAATGATAAAATTGGTTAACGATTTATTAAACGTTTCGCGCATAGATAAGGGTGAGTTAACTTTAAAAAAAGAAAAAATAGATTTAAAAAAGATTGTAGATGATACCACAGAATCTTTAATACCATCGGCGACTTCTCGCGGAGTAAAATTAATTTTTAATTCTGATGCCGACAGTGTGGACATTGTGGGGGACGATGTTTATGTGGGTATGGCTGTAAATAATTTTATAGACAATGCAATTAAGTATAGTAAGGAAGATGGGGGTAGGGTAGAAATTAATTTAATCAAAAAAAATAAATTAGCCCGCTTCGAAGTTAAAGATAACGGTATAGGTATTAGTAAAGAAGATCAGAAAAAGATTTTTGATAAATTTTTTAGAGCCCAAAATGCACAGTCTCATCAAATTTCCGGAACAGGATTGGGATTATTTATTGTTAAATCTGTTGTTTCGGAAATGGGCGGACGCACAGGATTGGAGAGTGTGGTTGGAGAGGGGAGTACATTTTGGTTTGAGGTCCCGACTTTAGTAACTAGTAATAAGTAATAAGTAATAAGTAATAAGTAATAAGTAATAAGTAATAAGTAATAAGTAATCCCCGCACCTGTTTGCTACGCAAAAAGTGACGGGGCAGGCAAAAAACATATGGCAAAAAAAATATTAATGGTTGAAGACGAAAAGGATCTTCAGCAAACGTTAGGGGAATTGTTAAAAACCGAGGGATTTGAAATTTTACAGGCATATGATGGAGAGGCCGGACTCGAAATGGCGCGCAAAGAGAAGCCGGATCTTGTTTTACTTGACCTGCGTATTCCAAAAAAAGATGGATTTGAGGTTTTGGAAGAGCTTAAAAAAGACCCCAACACTAGCGCAATTAAGGTTATAATATTTACCAACTTGGAAAGTGCCGAAGATATCAACAGGGCATTAGATGCGGGGGCTACCACCTATATAGTAAAAGCTAATTACAGTTTAGATGACATACTTGTTAAGATAAAGGAGATATTGGGATAGGTTTATTTTGCTTGTGTGTTGAGTAATTTATATAATTAATGAGATATATGCAAATAGATAACGAACAACTTAAATCATTTATTAAAGACGCTAATTTAATCGATGATATTAAATTGGAAAAAGCTTTTGAGCAAGCTCAGAAAAACAAAGAAGATTTGGGAGATATTTTGTTAGACAAAAAATTGTTAGACAAAAATAAATTAACAGAGTTAAAAGCCTATATTTCTGGTATTAAATTTGTGGATTTGACAAAAGAGAGGGTGGATCCGGATGTTTTACACATGATTCCGGAACCAATTGCACGAAAAAATAATATTGTTGCATATAGTGTGGAAGACGATACTTTAAATGTTGCAATGCTTGATCCGGGTGATTTACAAACCACAGATTTTATAAGAAAAAAGACCGGCTTAAACGTTAAATCCAGCTTAACCACAGAAGAAGGTATGCAGGCGGTTTTGGGACAATACGAAGAAAGCTTAGAAAAAGAATTCAAGGGTCTAATAAGTGAGGAATCTGATAAAATTGAATTAAAAAAGGAGTCTGTTGGGGATACCAAAAAATCGGAGAAAGATTTAAAGAAAACCGCAGAAGAATTGCCCACCATTAAGATAGTGGATTCTATTTTAAGGCATGCAATAAGTCAGCGCGCTAGTGATATACACATCGAACCGGAAGAGAAAGATGTTATTGTTCGTTTTAGGATAGATGGTATTTTGCATGATGCCATGACATTACCTAAGCAAATTACCACAGGCTTGGTGGCTCGCATCAAGGTTTTGAGTAATTTACGACTCGACGAGCACCGCCTACCCCAGGATGGAAGATTTACAATAAAAACCGATCAGTATAAAGTATCTTTTCGTGTTTCCATCATTCCGGTATTTGATGGAGAAAAAGTTGTGATGCGTCTTTTGCGCGAAACCTCCAAGGTATTCAGTTTGGAAGAGCTGGGTTTTTGGGGAGAATCTTTAAAAAAAATACAAGATGCATTAAAAAAAACCACAGGAATGGTTTTAGCCACGGGTCCTACAGGAAGCGGAAAAACCACAACCTTGTATACTGTTTTGGATATTATAAATATTCCTGGTGTTAATATTTCTACAATTGAGGATCCTGTTGAGTATAGAATGCCACGCATAAACCAAACGCAGGTTCGCCCCGATATTGGGCTTACCTTTGCCAATGGATTGCGATCTTTGGTTAGGCAAGACCCCGATATTCTTATGGTGGGGGAGATTAGAGATAGTGAAACAGCAGGACTTGCAATTAACGCGGCTTTGACCGGGCACTTGGTTCTTTCTACTTTGCACACAAACAGTGCGGCTGGTGCAATTCCACGACTTGTTGATATGGAACAGGAGCCGTTCCTGGTTGCCTCCACCGTTAATGTAATATTGGGGCAAAGGCTTGTGCGTAGATTGTGTCCAGACAAGAAAGAGGAGTATAAATTAAGTAAAAAAGAACTGGAAACCTTGGGTAGGGGCTTAGATTTAGATAGAATGCTGAAGTTGTTAAAAGACACTAAAGTTGTTCCATCCAAAGCCACTTGGAATGATATTAAATTTTATAGACCCGTTCCGTCCAGAGATTGCCCGGATGGCTATAAGGATAGGGTCGGTATACATGAAGTTTTGAATGTTACAGAGAATATAAGGGGGCTTATCACGGGAAGTGCAACCAGTGATGAAATAGAAAAACAAGCAAAAGAGGAGGGTATGATAACCATGTTCGAGGATGGAGTTATTACCGCAGCAAGAGGCATAACATCTCTGGAAGAGGTGTTTAGGGTAACGAGCGCAGAAAACTAATTATTTTATATGTTGTTTAAATACAAAGCCAAAAATCAGGAAGGTGAGGTTAAAGAGGGGACAACAGAAGCAGTCGACCAAATTGCGTTGGCTCGTTCTTTGCGGGAGGACGGGTTTTTTATAATAGACATCAAAGCCGTGGATGGTGCGGTTGATTCGGGTGGCAAACTAAAAAAGTTGACCCAATTGGATATTAAGCAAATAACGGAAAAAATTCGAGGGGTATCGCTTGAGGAAAAAATGATGTTTTCTCGTAACTTGTCAGTAATGGTTGCAAGCGGAATAAGTTTAACCAGGGGGCTTAGTGTTTTGGAGAAACAAAGCCAGAGTCCAACTTTTAAATTTACCATAAGCCAAATTGCACAATCTATCAAAAAAGGTATCTCATTTAGCGAGGCAATTACCAAGTATCCTAAAATTTTTGATAGACTTTATTCAAATATGATTAAAGTCGGAGAAGCTACGGGAAGTTTAGACGAAGCTTTAAATATTTTAGCTAATCAGCTGGAAAAAGAACACGAGCTTAAGAGTAAAATAAAAGGTGCCCTTACTTACCCTATTGTAATTTTGATTGCTATGACCGGAGTTGGAATTTTAATGATGGTTACTGTGGTGCCACAGTTGGAACAAGTGTTTACAGATTTGGATATAGCATTGCCCGCCTCAACAAACGCGATATTGTTATTAAGCAAGTTTTTGCAGGCCTTTTGGTGGGCATTATTGTTATCAATACCTTTTGTTTTATATGGATTAAAAAAATTTCACGACACAAACCAAGGAAAAAAATTCTTTTCTTGGCTGTTTTTAAGCACCCCCGCATTTAAAACCTTAACGAAAAAAATAAATAATGCTCGTTTTGCAAGAAACTTGAGCGCGCTAACAAAAGGCGGGGTTCCCATAACCGAAGCCCTGGAAATTACCTCCAACACTCTGGGTAATGTTTTTTTTAGAGAATCTCTACACAAGGCAAAGGACCAGGTTATAAAAGGAAAAGCGCTTCATAAAGTTTTGGGTGTGTACAATAAATTATACACACCACTGGTTTTGGAGATGTTGGAAGTTGGAGAAGAATCCGGTAAGGTTTCGGAATTACTAGAACGCGTAGCTGAGTTTTATGAAAAAGAGGTCTCCGATACAGCTGATAATATGTCTTCTATAATAGAGCCGATTTTAATGATTGGTATAGGGGGCGCTGTGGGATTTTTCGCAATCTCAATTTTCCAACCTATTTATGGAATGTTGGGTTCATTATAACGTCTTTCGCTCCGCGAACTTGTCTGCCGACAGGCAGGCCCACACTACAAATGCGGGCCTTCGCCTCGACGAAGTGGCTTCGGCCACGCAGGCGGGACATGCGAATAAGTACAAAATACATAATACATAACATGGAACACATAACACAAAGCACAAAAAAACAGGCGATTTGTTCCATGTTCCATGGCGAAGACAGAGGCGAGCGGGGCTTTACTCTTTTTGAAATTCTGGTAGTTATCGGCATAATTACGATACTTATAGGCATATCTATTGGGATGTATGGCGCGTTGCAAAACAGGGGAAGTATAGATACAGATTCACAAAAAATAATAAGTGCTCTGAGGCTTGCCCACAACAAAATCTTATCTTCTGAAGGATCCTCTAATCATGGTGTGCATTTTGATGTTTCAGACAGCAGCTTTACTGTATTTGAGGGGGACAGTTTTGATTCGGAAGACCCCGAAAATACAGTCGCTTTTTTATCAAATAGGGTAGAGTTTATAAATATTCAGCTTGCAGGTGGTTCCACGGATGTGGTTTTTGATGAGTTGTCCGGATATACTGTTTCGGATGGGTTCATAGAGCTTGCCGAAAAACGAGATATATCCGAAAACAGAATAATTTGTATCGAAGCCAGCGGCGTAGTTAGAATTTTAGACCCCCAGGCAGATGCATCTTCTTGCAATGCACCTTATTTGGAGTACACCAGTGGTGCAATTGATGGAGACCTGGCATCTTTTCCTTCGGGATCTGCCTTTGGAGATCCTGCGCAAAGTTTTGTGGTTGGAGATTCCGATGTTGCGATTTCAAGCGCTGACCTGTATGTTAGGCGTTCTGATACACCGAGCGATGTTTTTTTGGAAATTAGAGAGACAAGCACTACAGGAAATGTTTTGTCACAGAGTTTAATTGTTTCAGGAGAAGGATTGCCCGTAAGTTTAAGTTGGGTCAAATTCATATTCTCAACACCAGTGGATCTTTCTGCCAATACACAATATTTTTTAAGATTAAGATCTTTGCCTAGTTCCAATACCGTTTCGGGGGCGAGTGGGACAATCATTTGGGCTTATGAAAATTCCGCATCCAGCCCACCCGCTTACGATGAGGGCGATGCGTGGAGATATGTTGGCGCAAATGATGTTTCTTCAGATCCGGGTGAACAAATGGGCCCGGCCAATCAGTACGATTTTAATTTTAAAATTTTTAGTAGCACCCCACCACCAAATGTCGACTCTCGTCATTTAGAGTTTAATTTAGAATCTTCTTTGCATGACTATACAACCATAACACTTTCTTTTGACGGCGGTTCGGTTGTAGAGAACATAACAATAAATGATTTTATGAATGCAGAATCTACGGAATTTGATTGGAGCGATGCCGTGTTGGTTAATGGAAATGAGCAGGTTATAAAAATTCATAGTTTATACATAGATGATAACGACACAATTTTACATGTTCACAGAAACGGAGATTTAAATGATGTATCACTTAATATAAATATAGATTCTATAGATTTGGTGGACTATACAGCTGGAGGAGTAGCAACCAAAGGTAGTGCAATTGGTAGTATGGTGTATCGTTAAATCACATAACACACAACATGAAACACATAACAAAAAAGAAAAAGGTGTTTAAAAAATTGTTCCATGTTCCATGCTCCATGTTCCATGGCGAAGCCAGAGGCGAGCGCGGGTTGGGCATTATAGAAGTTATAGTAGTTATAGCTTTAATCGCTTCTGTGTTTGTTGCGGTACTTCAACTTGCCTTTTTTGAGCGGAGAAGTCAAAACCTTGCACAGCAGGATACCGTAGCATATATTTTGGCCAGAGAGGCTCTGGAGGCAACACGCACAATAAGGGATGATGGTTGGGAAAATGTCTCTAATTTAAGCTTTGATACTCCCTATTACCCCATTTTAAATTCCGAAGTATGGGAGTTTTCATCGAGTAATCCAGGTTCCATAGAAGACATATATACACGCTGGATAGAAGTTAGCGAAGTTCTTCGCGATGGCAGTGGCAACATCTCACCAAGCGGGAGCAGCGATGAAGATACACTGCTTGTTAGAGCTTATGTAAACTGGACGATGTCCGGTGGAAATTCTCGCACTATTCAACTGGAGGCCTACTTAACCAATTGGCAGGGGTACTAATAATACACAACATGAAACACATAACACATAACATGGAGCACATAACACAAAGAACCAAAAAAGCAGGTCGTTTGTTCCATGTTCCATGTTCCATGTTTCATGGCGAAGACAGAGGCGAGCGGGGTTTTACCTTAATAGAATTTATTGTATACACCGCAATTGTGTCTTTAATTATTTTGTTTTTATTCGAATTTTTAACAGGCATTATAGTAAATCAATCTAAAACCAGATTGCGTGAAGCGGTTATTACAAATGCCACGATAGCAATAAACGCCATAGATTCTGAGATACGTCATGCCGGAGCCGTGTATAGTGTAACAAGTGCATTTGGAACCTCTCCGGTACAATTAAGTTTAGTGACAGCTAAAAATTTACCTAACCAAGAAACAGAATCCTATGTAGATATTTTTTTAGATTCGGATAGTCGATTGTGCATAAAAAGGGAGATCGCGGGGGTACAATGTGTAAGTTCGGATAGGATTAAGATTACAAATCTACAGTTTAATAAGGCCAGCTTAAGCAGTGGCGAGGACTCGGGAGTCCAAACAATTTTGACCGTCGAATACAATACCGAGAATCCGGATTTGGCTAACACTTTTACATTGCAAAGCTTTGCAAGATTACGAAATTAATAAACCACATAACACATAAGTAGTAATCAGTAATACATAATAAGTAACCTAAGAAGCTACGAGCTAAAAACCTAATAGCTAACTATCAAATAACGTGAAATACACAATAAAAAATAAAAAAACAGACAGCTTGTCTTATGGTGAATTTCAAGGTGAACGCGGTGTTGTTGCTTTGTCCATGACCTTGATTGTTTTATTTATTGGAGTTGCTATGGTGGTATCTTTGGTTTTTGTATTTATAAATAGGATAGAAATTACCAGAAATTTGAAATTAAGCGAACAGGCCTATTTTTCTGCCGAAAGCGGTATAGAAGATGCTCTGTTGCGCCTACAAAAAGGATTAAATTGGTCCAGCCCATACAGTATCGCAGTTGGTGGCGGAACTTCAAATATAACAATATCTCCGGTTACGGGTGGTGCCAGAACTATAATTGCCACGGGTGATATTTCTGATAGGCAAAGAAGTGTTGAGGTGCTGTATTCTATTACAACGACTTCTGCCCAATTTTTTTATGGGGCGCAAGTTGGTGATTTAGGTGTGATTATGGAAAACAACAGTTCTATAGAGGGTAACGTTTTTTCCAATGGCTCAATACAGGGGATTGTGGATGAAACCCCATCCATTACAGGGACAGTTAATGTTGCCGATGTTGGAAATAGCATCAATAATATATCGGTGGGAGGAGATGTATATGTAGATACTTGCACCGATTCGGATATAGCGGGGGATTTATACGCACTAACAGATGAGAACTGCACACATTCTTCTTTCATCGAGCAATCTCCGCCAGATCCAATAGATATGCCAGTAAGCCAGGAGCAAATAGATGACTGGAAGGCGGATGCCTTAACGGGAGGAGTTATAAATGGCGATCAATCTTATAGTTCCGGCACGCACACAATCGGTCCGGCTAAAATAGAGGGTAATTTTACAGTAAGTGGTACGGCACAAATCACTCTTAACGGCACTCTTTGGGTAACAGGAGACATTTCCCTGAGACAAAGCGCACAAGTTAAACTAAACCCTAACTTTGGTTCTATAAGTGGAGTTGTTGTTTCTGACGGGCAAATAACACTATCCAATAGTAGTGTGTCGTCCGGTTCTGGCTCTGAGGGGAGTTATTTAATGCATCTTTCTACCGCTATTTCAGAACAGGCCGTGGTGATAGAAAATTTTGCAGAGGCGGATATTTTGTATACTTCTGCGGGCAGAATTGAGGTTGCAAACAACACCATTATTCGCGAGGTGGTTGGTTTCGGATTGCGTATTAGAAATAGTGCTGAGGTAAAATATGAAATAGGTCTTGAAAATGCCAGTTTTTTCTCTGGTCCAAGTGGTGGATGGGAAGTGATAAGTTGGAAAGAAATTTAAATCAAAACCCAAAAGCAGAGTAACATAAAGCATAAAATTTAAAATCATCACATGTTATAATGTATATATGCCATTAAAGAAACTACAATTTCATTTTGTCCCACCAATAATACCCAAAGCTTTTGGATTAGATATTTCGGATTCTTCTATTAAAATTGTTCAACTTTACAGACAAAAGGATAAGTTTGATATAGATTTATACGCAGAAAAATTAATTCCAAAAGGTGTTGTCCAGAGGGGTGCAATTAAGGACGGGGAAAAGTTATCAGAAATTTTAATCAAAATCGTTAAAGAACATGGCGACGGCGTGTTATCTAATTATGTCGTCTGCTCTTTGCCAGACGAACAGGTGTTTTTAAAAACCATTAAGGTTCCCAAAGGTGGAGAAAAAGAACTGGAACACACCGCGCTTATTGAAACGGAAAGAAATATACCCATAGATGTACGCAACGCTTATCTGGATTTTTCTGTTTTAAAATCCAAAGATAAAGATAAAGAAGCGGGCGTTTTGTTGGCCGCCGCACAACTCCCCGTTGCCGATAGTTATATAAATAGTTTACAAACGGCAGGGTTGAGCCCCATAATTTTGGAACCCGAAGTAGCTGCAATTGCTCGAAGCGTTATAGCAGAAGAAGATAAATCCATAAGTTTAGTGATAGTTGAGATGGGTGCAAACAGAACACGCTTAATTGGTTACGGATTTGGAACCATATTGTTTACAGGTTCGGTTGATTTTTCAACTGACGCTGTGAATAAAAAAATAGCAGAAAAACTAAACATTAAAGAGGAGGAGGCTAAAAAAATAAAATGGACGCCCAAATCTTTGGAGGATAAAAAATACGGGCCAGTTTTTAAAGATATTTTAGACAACGATTTATCGGTACTTGCAGAGGGCATAAAAAAGAATATACTTTCGTGGAAAAATTCTGGTGAGGTAAAAAGTTTTTCTGCTAAAAAGCTTGTGTTATCAGGGGGTGGTGCTAATATTCCGGGAATTTCGGAAAAATTAGAAAAGGATGTGTCATTGCCCGTGCAAACGGCACATATTTTCGAAAACTTGTTTAGAAATAAAAAAAATCCACCTATGGACAAAAGAACCGCACTTTTGTTTAGTACCGCACTTGGCCTCGCTGTCAGAGGTACTATGTTAGATACAAAAGAGGTGTATGGGGATTTTAAATAATTTTTTAATATAAAAAATTAACACACAAAATGTTATTACTAAATTTTATACCAAAACACATTATAACCAAATTTAAACATGAGGTATTTACTAAAATAGCGTATGCCCTCAGTTTGTTTGGAATCATATGGATATCCGTTTTTGGTATAGTTACATTTAGTGCTTATCAGTATTTGGCTATTCAAAAAGAATCTATCGAGAACAGACTACAGGCAACCCAATCATTGAGAGACACGGAGGAGGCCCAACTTTTGGAAAACAAAATAAATGCCATAAACCAATCGGCTCTTCGCATAAACACAATTAAAGAAGCGCAGCCATATGAGTTTTATGATCTTTTGATACATCTGGCACAATTGGTTCCCGATGGTATAAATCTGACCTCTTTGGTTTTTGTGGCAAATTCAAATCAAATTACTATAGAAGGGAATTCTAGTTTGAGAACCTATGTTATTATTCTGCAGGAAAGATTAGAAAATTCACCATTTTTTGGAGAAATTGAAGCACCGCTAACCAACCTGCTTCAAGCGGAAAATGTAAATTTCAAATTTACGATATCTACAATTAGGGAGGGTTAAAATTATAAACATTATTATTTCTTGTGGAACAAGAAATAGGTCGAGTTAAGAATATTAACTCAACCACAAGAGTATAGAATGAACAGAGAATTATACATTAAAATTGGCACAGCATTTATTATCCTATTTTTGGTATTTGGCGTTTTTTGGCAATTTTTATGGAACTCTCTTAAAGAGATGAGAGAAGAGTATATAGATAGTCGCATAACACTGGCTGAGGTGGAACAGAAGGCAGGATTAAAGAGTGTGCTGAACAGAGAACTTGAGGAAGCAGAAGAGGAAGTCGCAATTATAGAGAGATCGTTGTTAAATGAGGGTGATACGTTGGAATTTATAGAGGCGGTAGAGGGGTTGGCAACCGAAAATCAAATTTTTTACAACACCAACACGGTACAGGAATTAAAAGATGCATCGGGCAAGGTGACTGCTATTAATTTTAATATAAATTTGGCAGGGAGTTTTAGGGCACACCTTAATTTTATTCGCGCGTTAAAGGCAATGCCTTATTTGTTGAATTTTACACAGGTTTCTATGGGTCCCGGGGCAGATGGGGTAATAAATACAAGGGCAACATTAAGAGTTTATGTTAAATAAATTATTATAGAATTATGAATACATTAGGAAAAATAAAAAATTGGGCAGGGGATTTTTTTAAGTTTTTTCCCGTTTATTTTAAAAAACACAGCAAATTAATTCTTTTTGCGGGAGTGTTTTTAGTTTTATTGTTGGGGATGTGGTTTTTTTATACAGATGCTTATCGGGTAGTTCAAGATGTTTATGAGGTTTTTGTTTCTACGCGAACAATTAATAAAAACGCAATGGATGCGGCGATAGAGCACATACGGGAACAAAGTAGTACAGAGGAGCTACCTGCCGGAATAAACCCGTTTGTTAAGTAGGTTTTTGGGGATACTTTTGGGGCGTAAAACTTGTTTTTTGGGTATAGTTAATGTATAATATAGGGTAGCTTTTTGGCTTATTAGCTAATTAGCTTTTTAATTTAATATCTATACAGCTCAATGCAAGAGAGGGGTGGGCTGTACTGAGCGTAGCATTTGGAACGATTTTTAAACTTAGCAACTTCGCGCCCCTGTAGCTCAGCTGGATAGAGCAACGGTTTTCTAAACCGTAGGTTTTGCCCCTTTACAATAATATAAAATCCATTTGGCACGAAATTATTTTCATTATCTTTGAGGCATGAGGAGCGAAGCGATGCCAAGCGCATCGTGAGTGACGAATAACAAAAAAGATAATGAAAAGAATCGTGTCCGACAGTTTGTTTGCTTTGCCTCCTCGTAGCTCAGCCGGATAGAGCAACGGTTTTCTAAACCGTAGGTCGTAGGTTCGAATCCTACCGGGGAGGCAAAGCAAGTTTATATAATGTGGAAAGCAAAATAATAAATTGTCTGCTTTGTTGCAACTCCTCGAAGTAGTTATTACTACTCCTTCGTCACCGCGCCGTGCATCCAATTAATTATTTTGCTTCCAAATGGATTTTATATTATTGTAAAGGGGCTTAGGTTCAAATCCTGCCGGGGGCGCAAAGTTGCTATAGTAAGCCGAGAATGCTCACGGTTGTTAATTAGGGGGCAGGCTCACGGTTGTGGGTTCGGGAATATATTTAAAATACAGTGTGGGGCCTATAGCTTAGTGGTAAAGCTCACGGTTGTGGTCCGTGCGACGAGGGTTCAATTCCCTCTAGGCCCCCCACTGTATTTTAAATAATCTTGTGGTCCGTGCTACGAGGGTTCAATTCCCTCTAGGCTCCCACTATATTTAACGAAAAACAGCTTTCTGGAAGCTGTTTTTAACTACAAATTGTATAAAATTATGCTTTCCATAGGAATTGTTGGCTTGCCAAATGTTGGTAAATCCACGTTGTTTAAAGCCCTAACAAAAAAAGAAATAGAAATCGCAAATTATCCTTTTGCAACTATAGACCCAAATGTGGGTGTAGTTGAGGTGCCCGATGAAAGATTGGAAAAACTGGCAGAGGTTTCAAAATCCACACAAGTTATTCCAACGGCTATTGAGTTTGTGGATATAGCCGGACTAGTTGAGGGGGCAAATAAGGGTGAGGGATTGGGTAATAAGTTTTTACACAACATTCGCGAAGTGGATGCAATTTTATATTTAGTTCGTGCATTTGAGGGCGGAGATATTCAGCACGTTAGTGGATCTATAGACCCAAAACGAGATATCGAAATAGTTAAATCGGAGCTTGCTCTCAAAGACCTGGAAACACTGGAAAAAAGAATTAAAAAAGTAGAGGGAGAAGCGCGGAGCGGAAATAAAGAATTACAAAAAGATTTAGAGACTTTGCAAGTATTTGAGAAGGTGTTGAACGAGGGAAGCCATATTGTTGATTATATAAAGGGTAGAGAAATTAGTGATAAAGAAAAAGAATTATTGCAAGAATTACAACTTTTAACCTCCAAGCCTGCAATGTATCTTTTTAATGCAAAAAAAGAAACTGAAATTTCGAATTCTGTGTTGGATACAATTTCGCCGGATTCTATTGTGGTTGCAGATGTGCGCGAGGAATTAGATAGCGCAGACTTAAGTGTTGAGGAAAGGGCGGAGTTGGGACTTGGAGAAAGCAAGCTAAACGAACTTATAAGGGCGGCGTATAAGGTGTTAAACTTAATAACCTTTTTTACATCTGGCGAAAAAGAAACACGGGCATGGACTATAACAAAAGGTGCTAAAGCACCACAAGCTGCGGGAGTAATCCACACAGATTTTGAAAAAGGTTTTATTAGGGCAGAGGTTGTGAGTTGGGATGTGTTTGTGAATGTTGGTGGGTGGAGTCGTACACGGGAAAGGGGAGTTTTGAGGGTTGAGGGTAAAGAATACGTCGCACAAGATGGGGACGTTATGAATTTTTTACACAAAGTTTAAACCCAGCTGAATGCTGGGTTTTAAGTATTTTTTTCTTCGAGTTTTAGTTTAATATTTTTTCTCTTTTTGCCTCGCAAAACCTTCAACTCAATTTCCTCTCCGATTTCTTTGTCCTGTATAATGTCCTGAAGCGTTAATTTAGGAGTTATTTTTTTACCACTCGCTTCCAAAATTATATCAAATTCTTTCAGTCCTGCTTTTGCCGCGCTACTTCCCGGCACAACAGCCATATCTCCAAGAGTTTCTCTCATAATTAAGGCGCCGTGATCGACCGGTAATTTATTTTCCTCCTTCATATTCTCGTCAAGAACAAGATAGCGTATGCCCAAAAAGGGCAATCTTATTTTGCCGTATTCCTTTACTTGCTCTATGTCTTTTTTTGCCTGATTTATGGGAATGGAAAAACCAATGCTTTGTGCTCCATAAATTACCGCTGTATTTATTCCTATTACTTCACCTTGCATATTAATCAGTGGCCCCCCCGAGTTACCGGGATTGATTGCCGCATCCGTCTGAATTAGGCCACGAAGGCGCTCCATTTGCTTTCCTTTATGTTGTGCTGTGATAAAACGGCTTAATCCGGAAATTATTCCTAAGCTAATTGTGTTGGAAAATTCTCCCAAAGCGTTTCCAACAGCGACTACGAATTGCCCCAGCTGTAAATTTTTTGAATCCCCAAGTTCAAGGTAGGGTAATGGTTTTTGTGGCGGATTGATTAATTTACAAATCGCAATATCGTGTATGGGGTCGCGTGCTATTATTTCCAAATCCCACTTTTTTCCTTCCTGGTGGTCCAAAAATGCTGTATAGTTGGCCTTGTTGTCTTGCACAACATGACTGTTGGTTAAAATAACCCCATCATCGGATACTAAAAATCCACTTCCTCCACCAACTTGCACATCCTGTTTTTCTTTCTTGTTTAGTTTTGGAACAACAAAATCTTTACCTTGATAAGGCATTTTATAAAAACCCTCCACCTTTGGAAGGGATTTTGTAACCGCAATACTAAGCACGGCAGGGGATACCTGTTTTGCAATTTCTTGGATTTTATTTTCGTCCATAGCCATCAATTGTATTGTAGCAAACTAGAGTTATAAAACAAATACTTAAAATTAAATCGTTGTGGCTATCAACTTGTTTGAAGAGCTATTTAATGGTATAATTGGCTATATCTCCCTGTAGTTCAATAGGATAGAACGAGGGATTCCTAATCCCTAAATCCAGGTTCGATTCCTGGCAGGGAGACAATGGAGATATGGTTTGGTGGCACCTACTCAAACAAGGTTTTGTTTGAGTAAAACACGTATGTTAGAATTCGTGATAAAATAAAAAATATGGATATGGAATTTACAACAATCTTGGGGTTAGTTGCAGGTACTTTTACCACCTTTGCGGGGTTGCCCCAGCTTGTTAAAAGCTATAAGACAAAAAGCACAAAAGATATATCGCTGGGACTTTTTTTAATGTTATTTATAGGTGTGAATCTGTGGTTTGTTTACGGTATTTTAATGAGCGATGTTCCTATAATTGTGGCCAACGCCCTGAGTATTGTAATAGCGGGGTCTATACTCATATTGAAACTAAAATATAATGGAAATTAGGCAACTAAAAGAGGATTTATCTGGGTATACCAATCAGATAAATAATTTGCTACATCAGTTATCTGAGAATTACAAATCCCAAAACGAGGGAGATTTTTTAATTATATCCAAAGACAAAGGTCTATATGTTTTTGGAGCTTTCGATAAAGAAAAACTGGTGGGCGTCGCGACAGTTTTTGTTAGGAGAAATTTGTATGGCTATATGGGACAAATCCACGATGTCATAGTCGATAAAAACTACAGGGGGCGCGGATTGGGTAAAAAACTAACTTTGGGGTTGATAGAGAAAGTTCAAGAAATAAGCAACAAGCAGAACAGTAATATTGCAATAAGCTTAACAAGCAGGCCGGCAAGAAAGGAAGCAAATAAGATGTATGAAAAACTTGGATTTCAATTGCGTGCGGAAGCTGTCGATAAAAAGGGAACAAATTTATATAAAATTAATATAAAACCTAAATGAAAATTTTTGTTAGATTAACAATTGTAATGTATGTTGTTGCGGGTTTTCTTCTTTTGTTTGGACCCCAAAACTGGTTTCCAAGTTTTTATCACACAACAACTATGGGTATTTTAGCTTTTGTAAGCGCTTTTTTAATTTTGTTGCCTCAGGTTGTTTTAAAAAAACATAAAAACACTATAATGTTTTCAAAATTCCAGTTCCTCGTGGCTTTAAGTGTTTTAATAAACGGTGCTGGGGGACTGGGGTTATACAGATTGTATTTAGTTGGTTTTCAATACGATAAATTAACTCATTTTGTTACCCCCCTTATTTTAACTGTAGCTGCTTTTATTTTTTTAACTCATTTTTGGAAATGGAATGATAAAAAAGCCTTAATCGTTTCGGCAATTTTAGTTTTTATGCTAGGTCTTTTTTGGGAACTTTTAGAGCATGTAGCAAATCTTATTTTTGCCGAAGGTGTGTTTGTGTTGGGTGGAGGTGGTTCGGTTGCTTTGGACACAATTTTGGACGTAGTGGCTAATACTTTGGGCATAGGGGTTGCCTGGATGTATATTTCTAAAAAATTAATACCAAATAAATAGTTTATTCATACAAAGAACGCCCCAGTTGGGCGTTCTTTACTATACGATGCGCATGTGGTATCTTGATTAAGGTGAACGACTTTAGGGGAGGGGTACCCAAGCGGCCTACGGGAGCGGTTTCGAAAACCGCGTCGGGCAACCGACTCGTGAGTTCGAATCTCACCCCCTCCGCCAATTTACAATTTCAGCATTTTGGGAAGAGATTGCCTCGGCGCGTTGCGCCTCGGCAGGCGCGCTTCGCGCGCCAAAGTCCCATTTTGCAAGGATTTGCCACGCCCCGCGTGGCGAAAAGGAAACGGCTTGGTTTTGGATTTGGAAGTTCGAACCAATCTTTTTTAGAAAATCCCGAATCCCTTCGGGATTTTCTTTGGAAGCGATAATTTTGGCTTGTTTGCTGTCTTTTATGAATTGGGCGGCGAGTTCGAACCGATTATTGCTTTTTTGCTCAAAAGCGTTCAATTTGTCTTTCAAAACTTGTTTTTGATTGATGAGCTTGTTTTTCGCTTCTTGATATTCTCGGACATTTAAGACGCTTTCAAGATAGGCGGTCATCAGCTTTTCCAACTTCTCATCAAGTTTTGAAATGTCCGCTTTGGTTTTTTGAGCAAAAAAGCTTGATGATTGCGCTTCCGCTAATTTGTCTTTTTCATTTTCCGCCAACATCCAATCAGCGCAATCGTCAGACAAAGAAACTTTTTGAATTTCCGTTTTGATTTGAGATGAGATTTTTTCTTCTCTCGTAAAGACATTTTGCGAGCAGTCGTGGTGCGGATTTTTCTTGGTGCAGTAGTAGTAAATATATTCCTTGCCACTTGGTTTCACTTTCTTGTCTGCCGTTATGGTAAATCCGCACTCGCCACACTTGAAAAATCCGCGGTAGAGAAAAAATTTCATCTTATCCGCTTTCTGCGGTTTACTTTTTCGCTTCATCACTTCCTGCACTTGGTCAAAAAGTTTCTTTGAAATAATCGGTTCGTGCTTTCCTTCGTACAATTCGCCGTTGTAGCGGATAACGCCGTAGTAGAACGGATTTTGCAAAAGATATTGAAAATTTGAAGTGGAAAGCAAGCCGCCTCGCCGCCCCAGCAAACCAAGCCCGTTGATAATCTTTCGGAGATTTTTCAGAGTGTAGTTTCCCGAAGCGTAGGCCTCAAATGTCTTTTTGATGAGCGGAGCTTTTTCTTTGTCCAGATAAATCTGCTTTGTTTCCCGATTGTTCAAATATCCAAGCGGGGCCATTTGAGGCCATAGTCCTTGCTTCAATTTTTGGCGGTGTCCGCGCTTGATGTTCTCCGAAAGATTATCAACATAATATTTTGACTGCCCGAAAGCGATTGAGAGCATAAACTTTCCTTGCGGTGTCGGATCAAACCAGAAAGTCGGGAATTTTAGCTCTTGGATAACTCCGGTATCAACCATGTAAATGATTTGCCCGCCGTCAACGGAATTGCGAGCCAATCTGTCGGGGTGCCACGCTAAAATTCCCACAGCTTCGCCCGCTTCAATTCGTTTGAGCATATCGGCAAACATAGGGCGACCAGGTTTCTTGGCGGTCTGTTTTTCAACGATAGTGTCCACTATTTCCACATTCTCTTTTTGCGCCAATTCTCGTAATTCAGAAATCTGGTCGCCAATGCTCCGCACTTGCCGATCTTCCGTATCGGTAGATTTGCGGGCGTAGATGAAAAACTTTCTGGTTTGGTCTTTTGTGTTTGTCATATTAGGCAGTCAAAATATTAAAAATTATCGCTTCCATGTTTCGCCTTTGGCGAAACGAAAAAAGATTGGTCGGTTCCGCTTTGCGGAACTTTGAGCTTTGCCCAAACGAACTTCCAAATCCAAAACCAAGCCGTTTCCTTTTCGCCACGCGGAGCGTGGCAAATCCTTGCAAAATGGGACTTTGGCGCGCGAAGCGCGCCTGCCGAGGCGCAACGCGCCGAGGCAATCTCTTCCCAAAATGCTGAAATTGTAAATTGGCGGTACCTTTTGGACGAAATCCGAACTTTTTTTGAGCAGAACCCCGACTGACGCACGCGCGGAGCGCGTGGTGGCTCTGAACTAAATCGTACGCTCTCGCCCCGCCGCCCGCCTCCGCTAACGCTCCGGCGGCAATCTCGCAGAAATTTTCCCTTACAATTTTTCTTTTGCGCGCGCCCCCTGAAAAAAATTCAAAAAAGGAAAGGGAAATTTCTGCTCGGTTCCGCCCTCCAAGTTTTCGGGCGGAGCGGCGGGGCTTCCACGCTCGGACGGCTCGGCATTCCTCCCCCCAACCCCCTCCTGCCGAGCCGTTCTCGCTTCGGGGAACGGGCGGGCTACTGTCTATAAATATAAT
>Ga0326597_10001317_pt1 | contig 40577 bp, 37 predicted proteins | sample RVTome_12_FD_203789 | JGI IMG/M metagenome (GOLD analysis project Ga0326597, IMG submission 203789) | Soil microbial communities from uranium-contaminated site in the Upper Colorado River Basin, Wyoming, United States - RVT100D185 | ecosystem: Environmental > Terrestrial > Soil > Contaminated >... | reverse complement strand
TCGCCCATGGCCGGCTGACGACGCGGGCCCCGTGGATGTTCACCGCCTGCTCGACCTGGATCGATCCCTCCCGCGCGCCGGACGGCAAGGCGGTGGTCAAGGTGATCGGCATGGTCCCTTATGCGCTAGACGGCGATCCCGCCAACTGGGAGGGCGCCAGCGACGCCCATGCCGACCTGCTGCTGGAGGAATATTCCGGCCTGGTCGACAACTACCGGCCCGGCAGCGAGCTCGCGCGCGCCGTGTTCTCGCCCGTCGACATCGAACGCGCCAATGCCGGCTTCTACAGGGGCGGTCCGCAGGGCGGCGACTTCCTCGCCGACCAGATGGGCACCTCGAGGCCCGTGCCCGGATGGGCCGACTATCGCCTGCCCGTCCCCGGCCTTTACCAGACCGGAAGCTCGACCCATCCCGGCGGCACCGTGTCCGCCTGGCCGGGGCGCCACGCCGCGCGCGCGGTTCTCGAGGACCTGCAACTCGACTGGCGCCGGGTCATGCCCGGAGACTGGACCGGCGCCGTGGTCGAATTTCCAGTCGTCGACACCAGCGCGCTATAGCTCCGGACGGCCGCCGGGTAGTGCGTTTTTCGCCGGCGCGGAATCGGTGCCATCAAAAGTGAAACGCTTGAAGGCCGGACCTGACCCAATCCGGGACAGAACCGGCCGCGACCGCATCCATTTGACGCAGATATCCGCGATCGGTGATGCAATTGCACAACACCTGCTCGCTACCTTGCGCCGGGACCTGAGATAGGGATGCCGTTCCGTCAGGGTCGTCGTTATCATCGCCAGGCTGGGGGAGTGATGGTCGTGTTGGCCCGGACGTTCGCCGTCCGGCCGATGACGTGTGGCGGGAGGTGGATGTTTTGAGCCCTCGCTCGGGGAGGTTCGGCCGGCCGGCGTGCCGGCGCGGTCGCGCGGTCATCACGTGGCCGGCGGCGTCCATGGCCTTCGCTCTCGCGATCGCCACCGGCGCCGGCGAGGCCCGCGCCCTGTCGCTTTCCCAGGCCGTTATCCACGCCCTCAACACCCATCCCGAGATCGGCGAGTCTGTCTCCGAACGCCAGGCGACCAAGTACGAGCTGCTGCAGTCCAAGGGCCGCATGCTTCCCGAAGTCGATCTCGAGGCCGACATCCGCCAGCAGAAGACTCGCTCCGCCGTCGATATCGGCACGCCCGGCGACGACACCTGGCTGAAAGGCGACAGCGTCACCCTTTCCGCGCGCCAGATCCTGTTCGACGGCTGGGAGCGGCACTACGCGGTCTACAAGGACGCGGCCCGGCTCGATGCCGCCTCGTTGCGGCTGCTGGGCCGCGCCGAGACCACCTCCCTCGATGTGGTCGAGGCCTATATCGAGGTCCGGCGCCATATCGACGCACTGTCCCTCGCCCGCCGCAACGTCGAACGCCACAACGAAATTCTGACCCGGGTCAGGGTCCAGTTCGAGGGCGGCAAGGTTCCGCTCAGCGACGTCAACCAGATCATGAGCCGGGTCGCCTCGGCCGAGGCCGTGGTCGCGGTGATGCAGAAGAACCTGCTCGATGCCGAGGCCGAGTTCCGCCATGCGGTCGGCCTCGATCCCAGCGGGCTCGAGCCGGTGGCCTGGCCCGGCATGGTTCCCGGCTCCAGGACCGAGGCGATCGCGATGGCGGTCGAAAACAATCCGTCGGTTCGCGCGGTCTTTGCCGATGCCGACGCCGCCGACCACGCCCGCAAGGAGAACATCGGATCGTTTCTTCCCGAAGTATCGCTCGAAGGCCTCGCCCGCCAGTCCGACAACATCGGCGGCAATCCCGGCTTTGACGACGAGTATCTTGGCAGGGTGGTGCTCAAATGGAGGGTGTTCGATGGTATGATCCGCCACAATCGCCAGAACGAGCTGTCCGAGCGGTTCGCTGCCGCCCGGTTTCGCACCGAGGCGCAGCGCCGCGAGGTCGCCGAGACGACGGAAAAGGCCTGGGCCTCGCTGACGACCGGGCGCGACCGGGTGACGGCACTGGAAAGCCAGGCATCGGCCAGCGAAAAGGTCGTCGCCGCGTTCCTGGAGGAGTATGAACTGTCACGCCGCACGCTTCTGGAAGTGCTCGATGCCGAAAGTCTGTTGTTCAACGCCAAGGTTCAGCTCGTCGGCGCCCGTTCGGTCAGGCTGTTTTCGGCCTATCAATTGCTTGCGAGCGCCGGGAGGCTCCTCGAATCCTTGGGTCTCGAGCCGCCGCGGGAGACGCTCGCCGATGCACAGGCCAGGGAGCTGCATTTCGTCAATCCGTTCGACGTGTTTCTGGAGCCGCTCAGCCCGGAATGAGCGCAGGCGCTCCCGCGCGCGCAATGATTCCGGAATGTCATGCGCTTAGCCGAACTTGCCGGCCGCGCCCTTGGCCGCCGGCGCGCGGCGGCGGCCGCCGGCGGGCGTGATCTGTTCGGCCCGACCGACCCCGAATCGGTCCGCGACGATCCCCTGCTGGCCTGCCTCGCGTTCGCCGCCACCACATTCGGCCACCCGTTCTCCCGTGAGGCGGCGCTGGCCGGCCTGCCGCTGCGTGGCGAACGGCTGAGCGTCGATCTGTTCTCGCGCGCCGCCGAGCGTGTCGGCCTCAGCGCCCGCCTGGTGCGGCGAAACCCGGCTCACGTTCCCCCCCTCGTTGCCCCCTTCATCGTTCTGTTCGAGAACGGCGATGCCGGCGTCGTCACCGAAATCCGGCCCGAACGGCGGCGCGCGCGGGTAGTCTTCCCGACGGTCTCGACCACGCCGCGGCAGGTTTCGCTGAAGCAGCTGGAGCGCGACGGGTCCGGTTACCTGATCTATGTGACACCGGCGCCGGTGCCGGCCGAGCGCGGCGATGCGCTTCCCCCCCGCCCCACGGGCCACTGGCTGTGGTCGGTGGTCTGGCGCTATCGCGGCTCGTGGATGCAGATCGTGGTCGCCGCGCTGGTGATCAACCTGCTCGGCTTCGCGACGCCGCTGTTCGTCATGAATGTCTATGACCGGGTCATTCCCAACATCGCCATTTCGACGCTGTGGGCGTTGACGGCCGGCGTCATGCTGGCGCTGCTGTTCGAATTCATTTTGCGCCAGGTGCGCGCCGTCGTCCTCGATACCACCGGGCGCAGGGTCGACATGGCGGTGGGCGCCACGATCTTCGAGCAGGTCATGGCGGTCGCGATGGGCGCGCGCACCGGCGGCGCCGGGCTCGTCGCGAGCCAGGTGCGCGAATTCGAGCAGGTGCGCGACTTCTTCACCTCGGCCAGCATCATCGCCCTCACCGACCTCCTGTTCATCGGCCTGTTCATCGCCATGATGGCGCTGCTGGTGGGCCCGCTTGCCTGGGTTCCGGCGGTGGCCGTCCCGGTTGTGATCACCGCGACCGTGCTGGTTCAGGCGCCGCTCAGGCGGGCGCTCACCAGTTCGCAGGCACATTCCGCGCGCCGCCACTCGATCCTGGTCGACAGTCTGGTCGGGTTCGAGACCATCAAGTCGGTCGGCGGCGAAGGCGTGTTCCAGAAGCGCTGGGAGGATGCCACCGCCGCCACCGCCCGCACCCATTCGGGCGCGCGCATGTGGTCATCGTTCATTCTCAATCTCACCGCCTACGTCCAGCAGCTTGTCAGCGTGGCGATCATCGTCTGGGGCGTTTTCTTGGTTGCCGACGGCCTGATCACCATCGGCGCGCTCATTGCCGCCAACATTCTCGCCGGCCGGGTACTCGCGCCGCTGAGCGGCATTGCCCAGACCCTCACCCGCGCCCAGCAGGCCTTCGCCGCCGTGCGCAGTCTCAACATGTTCATGGGCCTGCCGCGCGAAGACGATCTGTCAACGCCGGGCGGCGCCACGGTGAGCCTGGGTTCGGTGTCCTTGCGCAAAGTGTCCTTCAGCTATCCGGGAGCCGATCGGCCGATCCTGGACGACGTCACCTTCGACATCCGCGCCGGCGAGCGCGTCGGCATCATCGGTCGCGTCGGTTCGGGCAAGACCACGCTCGGGCGCCTCATCGCCGGATTTCACCATGCCGGTTCCGGTTCGCTGCAGATCGACGGCATCGACATCCGCCAGTTCGATCCGGCCGACCTTCGCGCCGGCGTCGGATACGTGCCCCAGGAGGCCGAGCTGTTCGCCGGGACGGTACGCGAAAATCTGCTGCTTGGCCGTCCCTCCGCGAGCGATGCCGAGATCGAACAGGCCGTCCATCTCGCCGGGCTCGACCGCTTCCTCGGCACCGACCAGCTTGGTCTCATGGCCAATATCGGCGAGCGCGGACGCGGCATTTCCGGCGGCCAGCGCCAGGCGATCGCGCTGGCCCGCGCCTTCTTGCGCAAGCCCCGGATCCTGTTCCTCGACGAGCCCACCAGCGCCATGGACAGCGGATTCGAGCGCAGTCTGATCGAGCGCTGGGCCCAGCTTGACGACGACACGACCCTCGTCATCTGCACTCACCGCGCCGCACTCCTCGAGCTGGCCGATCGGCTGATCGTTCTCGATTCCGGCAAGGTGCGGGCGGACGGCCCCAAGGACGACGTGCTGAAAGAGCTCAAGACCGCCCAGATCCGCGTGTAGCGTGCAAGATGATGCAGGAAAATCGGTCGTTGCGGTCATGATCAAGGACGACGAGTTCGAGTTCGCCAATGATGTGCGCGCGGCTCTCGCCGAGCGCCCGCCGCGCGCGGCCTGGGCGATCATCCTGGCGATCGCCCTGATGCTGGTTGCCGGCGTTGCCTGGGCGAGCCGGGCGGTCGTCGAGGAAACCACGACCGGCAGCGGCCGGGTCATCCCGTCGCGCCAGCTCCAGGTCGTGCAATCGCTGGAAGCGGGAATTGTCCGCGAAATCCTTGCCCAGGAAGGCGCCGTCGTCGATGCCGGCGACGTGGTGATGCTGATCGACGACACCAGCTTCTCGGCCGAGCTCGGCCAGCTCCGCCAGCGCCGATTTGCCTATCTCGCCGAAATCAGCCGTCTCGAAGCCGAAGCCAGCGACGCGGTCACCGTGGAGTTCGGACCGGAGCTTGTCGCCGAGCTCCCGGACGCGGTCGCGGACGCCGAGCGCATGGCATTCGCCGCGCGCCGCGCCCAGCTCGACGAGGAGATCACGGTTCTCAACCAGCAGCTGCTCCAGCGCCAGCAGGAAGTCGAGGAACTCGAAGCCCGGGAGCGAAAGCTGGCTTCGACCCTCGAGCCGCTGGAGCGCGAGCTCGAGCTGACCCGGGATCTGCGTGAGCGCGGGGTGGTTCCGGAGATCGAGATGTTGCGGCTCGAGGGTCAGCTCGCCGAACTGCGTGGTGAACTGGATGTCGTCCGCGCGACCAGGCCGCGCGCGCGGACCGCGGTGCTCGAAGCGCGCAGCACCGTCGATAATCTCAAGGCGAATTTCCGTGCCGAAGCCCGCGAGAAGCTTGCCAAGACCGGCGCCGAGCTGTCGGTTCTCGAAGAGACGATGCGCGCGGCCCGCGACCGGGTTCAGCGGGCCACGTTGCGCGCGCCGGTCCACGGCATCATCAACAAGCTCAACGTCACCACCATCGGCGCCGTGGTTCAGCCCGGACAGTCGATCATCGAGATTGTGCCGCTCGACGATGCGCTGCTGATCGAGGCCCGCATCCGCCCCCAGGATGTGGCGTTTGTTCGCCCCGACCTGCCTGCCAGCGTCAAGCTGACCGCCTACGACTACCGGGTCTACGGAACGCTGCCCGGGCGCGTGATCCGCATCAGCGCCGACACCATTGCCGATTCCGAGGGCGAGACCTTCTACCGGGTGATCGTGCGCACCGAACAGAACCATCTCACCGAAGGCGACACCGAACTGCCGATCATCCCCGGCATGATCGCGAGCGTCGACATCCAGACCGGCGAGAAGACCGTTCTCGACTATTTGCTCAATCCGATCACGCGGGTGCGCCACGAGGCGTTTCGCGAGCGTTGACACCGCGCGAGGGCCGGCGGGACCATTCGTTCGGCGGCGCCTACTTGGTCTCGGCGACGTGGACCCCGTCCCAGTCTGGAGGCGGCGGCGCGTCGATGTAGGCGCGGCACCTGAGCGCCATCACCTCATGGTAGGCCGCGAGCGCGCCGTTCCCGTCGACCGCGCGTGAGGCATCGATCTGCTCGAGCGCGGCTTTGAAACCACGGCCGCGATAGTGGCCGAGGAACGCCTGCTGCGCGGCCTTCAGAACGCCGAACGGCTCCGATCCGGCCATCTCCTGATCGCCCAGAAGGGCGTAAATGCGCACCGGCTCGTCCTTGCCCAGGACACGGATCAGATCGAGTTCGATGAGCGCGAACCGATCCGCGACCCGGGCCGCGGTTTCTTCGCCGACGATGGCGCGAACGCCATAATCCTTGGTCTGGCCCTCGATCCGTGACGCGAGATTCACCGCATCGCCCATCACCGTGTAATCAAACCTCAGCTCGGAGCCCATATTGCCGACCACGCAGGTACCGGTGTTGATCCCGACACCCACCTGGAGCGGGCGATAGACCTGGCCGCCGCGTGCCGCCTCCTGCTTCAGCGCCTCGTTGAGCGCGCGGTTCCGCGTCTGGATTTCGAGACCGGACCGGCAGGCATTCACCGCATGGTCGGGATCGTCCAGCGGCGCATTCCAGAACGCCATGATGGCGTCGCCCATGTATTTGTCGATCGTCCCCCGGCGCTCGATAATGGCGTTGGAAAAGGGCGTCAGGAACCGGTTCATCAGTCGGGTCAGGCCCTGCGGATCATCACGGAAGCTTTCCGAGATCGCGGTAAACCCGCGAACGTCGGAGAACAGGATCGTCACCTCCCTGGTCTCGCCGCCGAGGACGAGCCGACCCGGATCCTCGGCCAACTCGTTGACCAGCGTCGGCGACAGGTACTGGCCGAAGGCGCTGCGGACCTGAAGCTTCTGTTTGGCCTCGCGGTAGTAGTTGGTGAATGCGAGGAGCGCGAACACCGAGAAAGTGGCGAGCGACGGAAAGGTGATGTCGACCAGAACGCGCTGCTGGTCGAACATGTACCACGAGGCGGCGAGCGCGCTCCCGGTCACCAGCGCTCCCATCACAAGCACCATGATCGGCCCCAGAACCGGGGTCAGGATGATGATGGCGGTGCCGACCGCCAGCGTCGCCACCACCTCGGCGCCCAGCATATAGTTCGGCTGATGGAGAAAGGTGCCGGTCAGAATGTTCTCGATCGTCTGGGCATGGGCCTCCACTCCCGGCATTGCCGCTTCGAGCGGCGTCGACCGGTTGTCGTAAAGCCCCGACGCCGAGGTGCCGACCAGGACCAGCTTGCCGCCGAGCACATCGGCGCCGATGCGGCCGTCCAGCACATCGATCGCCGAGACGAAACGGCTCTCGTCATGGGGTCCGAAATGGACCCACAGCCTGGCGTTGCGGTCGGTCGGCACTTCGAGCCCGGCGATCACGATACTGCTCACGCCGGCCCCATCGGCCTTGATCAGAAAGCCCTTCTGACCGGTGGCGACGCGCACCAACTCCAGCGACAGCGCCGGCATCACCCGACCGCTCGCACGCATGACCAGCGGCACCCGGCGCACGATGCCGTCGATGTCCGGCTTGATGGCGAGCATGCCGCGGCCGGCGGCTGCCGCCTCGAGCTCGGGAATGTTCGGCAAAAGGTGCGGAAATTCGAACAGATAGGGCAGCGGATCGGCACCGAGCGCGGCATAGCCCGTCTTGGGAACGGCCGTAAGATCGTGCACTGCCCCGATATCGACGACCACCGACTCGCCGAGAACGACGCGCGATCCGGATACGACATCGGCAAGGACCCGGTCGTGATCGGGCGCCTTGGCCAGTTCGGCGCGCACGCCGTCGCTGAGGCCATCGATCAGCGATGCGACCCGCGCCGGCGAGGTCCGGTCGGGCTCGGGAAAAACGATGTCGAGCGCGGTGCTGACGCTCCCCGCATCGCTGATCGCTTTCAGGAGCCTCGCCACCAGGGTGCGCGGCCACGGCCACTGTCCGAACTTCGAGAGACTTTCCTCGTTGATGTCGACGATGACGACCGGACGCTCGACGGCCTCGCGCGGTTTGAGCTGCTGGTAAAAGTCGAAGGCTTTCAGCCTGACGAGTTCGATCGGGCCGGGGTCCCAGACCCTGACGGCGATGAGACCGAGCAGAAACAGGCCGGCAAGTGCCCGCGTCGCCCCGAAACCGACAACCAGACGGCCCGCCCACGCGACAGGACCGCGCGCGATGCGCGCGCCCCGTGAACGGACGGAAGTCTCGCTGGCGGTTGCCATTTCACACCGTCTTTGTCGAATTCGCGCGGGCGCGGGAATGCCTCCTCGCCCGCGCGCTCCACCGAGCCGCCGTCACGTCGACAATCACGACTTCTCCCTCGCTCGGGTCGGTTCCGCGCGTCGCCGGCGCGCGCTCCTGTCCCTTCCCCATCGCCGCGGCCGACGCGCGAGCCGTCCGCCGTTTGCCGGCGCCGGCCACGGTAAAGAATTGTGCGGCCCTTGTCGCCCGCCGCCCGCGCCTCGCTCAGGTGGATCAAGGCCCAATCGGCATGTTTGGCAAACAATCCGAAGACGGTAGAATGGGGGTAAGAGGCGAGAGCAGGTTCCATGTCCGTGCGTTTCGATGCTGGCTCGCATTCGCCGGCGCTCCTTTCGGCAACGCCGTCCGAAGCTGCGGCGCGCACAGGCCGGTCGCGTGGGCCGGTGCGTGAGCGTGCCTGGATCGCCGGGGAGCCGGAACACCGGCGATTTTTCGCCGATCGGCACACCGGGGGGCCGGTTGCTGGTGCTGGCGACCGCCCCGCCGGGCCGGCCGGCCCACCGGCCCCGCCGGCTCGAGGATACAGGCCTGCCCCGGCCGATGGCCGCGGTTCGGGCAGGCTTGCCCGGTCCATTGTGCTGGTCGCCGGCGCCGCCGTCATCCTGGCAGTCGTCCTCGCGGGCCTTGGTTCGCGGACGGGCGATGCGCCGCAAGCCGCCCGGGCACGCGCACCGCAAGGCGGCTCCACCTCCCTCACCGCCGCCGCGCTCAAGACCGATGCCGCCGAGCGCCAGACAGGGTCCCTCGCCCGCAAGACTTCCGCTCCCGCCAGTAAACCGGCCATTGCGGCCTCGATCGGCACCAATGCCCACGATATCCGGGCTGTGATCGGCGACTGGCCCGACTCCACCGCCCAGTCCGGGGCCTTCACCGCCTTTATCGAGGATGCGGCCGCGGGCGAGGAACCCCCGCCCGGCACCCCGCGCCAGGCCGCCGCGGCGCCCGACGTGCCGGCGGCCGAGGCGGAGCGGTCCGCACCGGCGACCGGGCTCGACTCCGTGCTCGCCGCGATCGACGGCGCCGTCGCCCGCGAGGCGGCGCGGATCGACGAGACCATCGCCAGGGCCCGGGCCCTGCTCGAGGCCGGCGATCTCGACGCCGCCGGAGCCGCTGCCCGCGATGTGCTCGGCTTCGATCCGGGCAATCTGGCGGCGCTGCGCCTTTATGGACAGGTGCTCCTCAGACAGCGCCGGTTCGCGCCCGCGGTCGAAATCCTGAAGACGACGATCGAGGCCGATCGGGATGATGCCACCGCACGGCTTGGCTTGGCGACCGCGCTTCTGGCGCTCGGCCGGCCGGAGGATGCGATCGCCGCGGCCGAACCTGTCGGCGCCGGCAGCATCGACGCGCTCGATCTCCTGAGCCGCGCCAACGCCGCACGCGGATCGCTCGCCGAGGCGGCGAGCGGCTGCGACCTGATCGGCAGCGAATACGGGCTCGCGACGCGGATGGACTGGTGCCATGCCGCGGTGCACAACCAGTCGGGAAACAACTTCGAGGCGGTGCAGAAATTCATCGCCGTGCTGCACGGCGGCGATGCGCAGTTCATCCGCACCAAGCAGGCCCTGCTCCGCGATGCGGGTTATTTCGACGGGCCGATCGATGGCATATCGGACCAGCGGCTGATCGATGCCGTGACAGCATGCGCGGTCGCCCGCGACTGCATCCTTTAGAGCACGATCCTGAAAATGCCTGTCCCCGACGCGATCGGGGATGGACATTTTCGGAGCAGATCATGCGAAATCCAGGACGTAGAGCGCCGGGCCGACAGCCGCGATTGACATGGCAAATCGCGCCATCGTCATCGATATGATATGGGAATCGTCCAGCCGCGGCGCCGCAGTCCCCGGTCTGTTCCACGACGAGGTCACCGGGAACACCCCATGCAGCGATGTCGTCCAGAACGGACATGCCGGGACCGCCGGGCGAGGGCGGAGCTTGTGCTCACCAACGCCCGCATCATTGCCGCCGAAGACGAAATCAGGGGGACCGTGGTGGTGCGCGGCGGCGTGATCGCTTCGGTGGACGCAGGCCGCTCGTCCCTGCCCGCGGCGATCGACCTCGAGGGCGACCTTCTGATTCCGGGGCTGATCGAGCTCCACACCGACAATATCGAGCGTCACGTGATGCCGCGCCCGGCCGCGCCCTGGCCGGTCGACGCCGCCGTCGTCGCCCATGACCGCGAGGTCGTCGGCGCCGGCATCACCACCGTGTTCGACGCCGTCAGCGTCGGCGAAGTCCACAGCCGCACCGGCCGCGCCGAAATCCTCAAGGAGATTTGCGAGGCGGTGAACCGGCGCCATGACGCCGGCGATCTCGTGGCCGACCACCGGCTGCATCTGCGCTGCGAGCTGTCCTATGGATGCCTCGTCGACATGTTCGATCCGCTGATCGACGATCCGCTGGTCGGACTGCTGTCGGTCATGGACCACACGCCCGGGCAGCGGCAGTTCCGCGATGTCGCGGTCTATGCCCGCTACTATCAGGGCAAGTTCGCCATGAGCGACGAGGAACTCGCCGAGTTCATCGAAACGCGCAAGGCCGACCAGAATGCCCACGCCCGCGCCAACCGCGCCCATGTGGTTCAGGCGGCCCGGGACCGCGGGCTTGCGCTCGCGAGCCATGACGACGCCACCGCCGACCATGTCGGCGAAGCGGTTGACGACGGCGTCGTGATCGCCGAGTTCCCGACCACCACCGAGGCCGCGCGCGCGAGCCGGGCCGGGGGGCTGAGCGTCCTCATGGGGGCGCCGAACCTCGTTCGCGGTCATTCCCATTCCGGCAACGTCTCGGCGCGCGAGCTCGCCGCGGCGGGCGTGCTCGACATTCTGTCGAGCGACTACATCCCCTCCTCGCTCCTTTTCGGCGCACTGACGCTGACGCGGCTATCGGACCCGGTTGATCTCGCGAGCGCGGTGCGCGCCGTGACCCTCACACCGGCCCGGCGGGTGGGCCTGGGCGACCGCGGCGAAATTGCGGTGGCCAAGCGTGCCGATCTGGTCAGGGTGAGAGATTGCAACCCCGTGCCGGTCATTCGCGGTGTCTGGCGCGCGGGCGAAAAGGTCGCCTGACCGCTCCCAAAGAGCGCCCGCGAGCCCGATCCAAACCATCAAGGGAGGCACCCATGTCCGTAAACCGTCACACGAGCGATCGCGTCTATGTCCGCGTCTTGGAAGGCCATTCGCGCGGCCTGTTTCCCCACGCCGTCAGCGCGGATGGCGGCCGGATCGTGTTCCTGTCCGGCCAGCTCGCCTGGAACCGGAACGGCGAGACCGTCGGCAAGGGCGACATGCGCGCCCAGTTGCGCCAGGTCGGCGAAAACCTGAAGGCCGCCCTCGCGGAGGCGGGCGGGTCGCTCTCCGACATCGTCAAGATCACGACCTTCGTCACCGACATGGACCAGTTCTTCGGCTGCATCGATGTGCGCGAGGAATTCTTCGGCCCCGGCTGGCCGGCAAGCACCACGGTCGAGGTGAGCCGCCTCGCCCATCCCGAGATGCTGATCGAGGTCGAGGCGATCGCCGTTGTCGGCGGCTGACGGCGGCGTCGGGCCAATCGACCCGGCCGCTAGCTGGCCTCGCTTTGCTGAGGCGGGACCGGCAGTCCGGCAACCAGCTTCATCAGACCGTCCGAATAGCGCGCTCTGAGATCGCGCCAGTAGGGATGGTCGCGCTCGAAGCGCATGAGATTGGCAGCCGAGAACGAGTCGGCCTCGTAGTGCAGCATGTCGATCGGCGCCTCGACCGAGAGGTTCGAGCGGATGGTGGCATCGAACGAGATCAGCGCCAGCAGCGCCGCCTGTTCGAGCGGGGTCGACGACGACAGCGCCCGGTCGAGGATGGGCTTGCCGTATTTGGTCTCGCCGATCTGGACGAACGGCGTCCGCTCCGACGCCTCGACGAAATTGCCGGCCGAATAGATCTGGAACAACCGGTGCCGGTCGCCCCTGATCTGGCCTGCCACCAGAAAGCTGGCGCTGGGATCGCCGCCATGGGCCACGACATGCTCGCCGTCGCGGGCGATGACATCGCGCAAGGTATCGCCCACGATCTGCGAGACCGCGAACATGCTTGGCGCCCGGTGCAGGTCCCGCTCGCCGATGTCGCCGCCGATCCCCGCCCGCAGCAGCGCCAGAACACTCTGCGTGGTGGCGAGATTGCCGGCCGACAGGACCGCGATCATGCGGTCTGCGGCATCATCGAAGATGTCGAGCTTCTTGACCAGATAGATCTGGTCGACGCCCGCGTTCGAGCGCGAATCGGAGGCGAGCAGCAGGCCGGTGTCGAGAACGATTCCGAGACAGTAGGTCATTGTGAATTTCCCTGGCACCGCGCAAAACGGAAACTGCCATTCAAGCCACGAACTCACGCGGGAAAGCCATGCCGCCCGAACCTGATTTGACAGATATCATCGAAGCCGTCCATCGCGACATCGCCGGCGAAATCGGCCGCGGCCGGGTCGCCGATTACATCCCGGCTCTGGCCCGGATCGACCCGAACAAGTTTGCGATCGCCATCGCCACCGTCGACGGCGAGGCGGTCGAGGCGGGAGATGCGGACGAGCTGTTCTCGATTCAGAGCATCTCCAAGGTTTTCACCCTCACCCTGGTCCTGTCACGGGTCGGCGAGGCGCTGTGGAGCCGGCTTGGCCGCGAGCCCTCCGGCTCGGCCTTCAACTCGATCGTCCAGCTCGAGCAGGAAAAGGGCCGGCCGCGCAATCCCCTCATCAATGCCGGCGCGCTGGTGGTGGCTGATGCGCTGATCGCCAATCGCCCGCCATCGGTGGTCATCGACGAAATCACCCGCTTCGTCCGCCTGCTGGCGGGTGACGAAACCGCGTTCATTGACGAAGAGGTCGCCCGTTCGGAGGCCGAGACCGGATTCCGCAATGCCAGTCTGGCGAATTTCCTGCGCGCATTCGGCAATCTCAACCACCCGGTCGACGACGTTCTGTCCACCTATTTTCACCAGTGCGCGCTGGCGATGAACGTCCGCCAGCTTGCCCGCGCCGGGCTCTTTCTTGCCAATGGAGGCATCGACCCTGCATCGGGCGAGGTCGTGATTCCGCCCGAACGCGCCCGCCGGATCAACGCGATCATGCTGACCTGCGGCCACTACGACGCCTCGGGCGACTTCGCCTTTCGCGTCGGACTTCCGGGCAAGAGCGGCGTCGGCGGCGGCATTCTCGCCATTGCGCCGAGGCGCGCTTCGATCGCGGTGTGGTCGCCCGGGCTCACCGAGAACGGCAATTCTCTCGCCGGCACGCTGGCGCTAGAACATCTGTCCCGCCGCACCGGCTGGTCGGTATTCTGAGCGCGGGCCGGCGCCGATTCCGCGCGAGCGGAAAATGCTCGCATCTAGCCGCTCGACGACGGCGTCGAGGGGTCGTCGAACTCGTCACGCAGATTGGAGATCACCCGCCGGTTCTGCGACCTGCACTTGTCCTCGGGGCAGTCGCGCACCAGCCGGTCGCGGCCATAGCCCTTCGACCACATCCGGTTCGCGGCGACCCCGCGCGCGGCGAGATAGCCCATCACCGCGTCGGCGCGCGCCTGCGAGACCTGGCGGTTGTTCTCGGCATTGCCCGGATCGTCGGCAAATCCCTGCACCTTGACGAGCCAGCCCGGATAGCGGTTAAGCCAGTCCGCCTGCTGGTCGAGCGTCACCTTCGAGGTGTCATCGAGCTCCGCCGATCCGGCGGTGAAATAGACCCGCCGCCCGACGTTGAGCATGAAGTCCTCCTCGCTGCCGGCGGTCATGTTCTCGAAGCCCTGGGCCGGGGCGTTGGTGCCGTATTGCGGGGTCTGAGGCGTCGCTGAAGGGCTCCCGCCGTAACCGCCATAGCTTGGGCCTCCGGCGGTCTGGCAGGCGGCCAGCGCCAGCGACAACAGGGCCGCTGTCGCTGCCGCGCGGGCGGCACCGTTGATGCGCGCCCGCTCAGCCATATTCGGCGATGTGCTCGAGGACCAGAACCTCGGTTCCGACCGGGCAGCGCTGATAGACGTCGATCACATCCTCCGGGAACATGCGGATGCAGCCCGAGGACACATCCTGGCCGATCAGCCACGGCTCGAGCGAGCCATGCAGCCGGTAGCCGAGATCCTGACCGTCGCGATAGAGGTAGAGCGCCCGGGGACCGAGCGGATTGGTTTCCGCCCCGCCCGCGACGAGGCGCGGCAGGTCCGGCTGGCGCTCCAGCATTTCGGGCGGCGGCACCCAGCGCGGCCAGACTTCCTTGCGCTCGATCGTGGCTCGCCCGTACCACTTGAAGCCCTCGCGCCCGACGCCGACGCCGTATCTGAGCGCGGTGTTGTTGCCCCAGATGAGATAGAGGAAATGGTGCCTGGTATCGACAACCAGCGTGCCGGACGGCTCGGTCGAGTAGTACTGCACCATCTGCCGGCGCAGGTCGGCGCTGATGACGTCGAACTTGGTCGCCCGGTAATGAAACCCGTTGTCGGGCGCGTAACCGGTAAACCAGAGATGGGAGTTGTCCCCGGCCCACGCCGGGCGCACGAGCGAGGCCGCCGCGGCACCGCCGAGGAACGTTCGTCTCGTAAGGGTCATCGCCGAGACCTCCCGATCCGTCATCCTTGAAGACGGTTATCCCCAAATCCATGTCCCGGCGCGGGCCGGGATCGGATTTGGCGGGAAAATCGAGCGATCCGGGACCCAGCGCAACCAACTCCGGAGCAAGCGACCCTGGATCCCGGCTCCCAAGGCTCGCAAAGCCGGAGTTGCGGGCATTTCCGGGCTCACCCGGAAGCCGGGATGACAATCCGCGAACAAGACTAGCTCATTTCCGGCACGCGGGTGAAGGCCTCGAGCGCGCGCGTGAGCGATGCGGGAGGAATGTTGCGGGTGATGCAGACGACCCGGGTCCTTGTGTCGTCGTCGGGCCAGTTGGCGAGTTCCACCGGCTGGTGCACGACATGCTGGACCGCGTGAACGACGACCGGCCCCTTGCGCCCGGTCACATGGACGAGCCCCTTCAGCCTGAGGAGGTCGGGCCCCCTCAGCGAGGTGACCGCATCGATCCAGGCGGTGAAGGCCGACCATGCGATCGGACGGTCGAGAATGATCGCGGCGGTTTCGATGCCGCCGGTATGTTCCGCCGCGTGATCGTGCTCGTGTTCGTGGCCGTGCTCATGGCTGTCGTCCAGGTTCGCGACGTCACGGCTGATCTGGCTCGCGATGTCGCCGCCGTCCTCGCCCGCGAGCGCTCGGGCGATCTCCATGGTCAGCGCGCCATTGGTTACCTCGATCCGCGGCGCGCGCGGGTTGACGAGCCCGATCGCGGTTGCGAGCGCGGCCACCTCGCCCGGCCGGGCCAGATCGGTCTTGGTAACGAGAACGATGTCGGCGACCGCGATCTGCTTTCTCGCCTCGGCGTAGCTGGCGATGCTCTCGCGCCCGTTCACCGCATCGACCGTCGCCGCCACCCGGCCGAGATGGTAACGCCCGGCGAGCCGGGGCTCGATCATCAGCGTGTGCAGGATCGGCGCCGGGTCGGCGAGCCCGGTGGTCTCGAGGATCACCCGCGCGAAGGGCGGGATCGTTCCGGCCGCCACCCGCTCGTCCATCAGCTCCAGCGTGTCGACGAGATCGCCGCGCACCTCGCAGCACACGCAGCCGTTCTCCAAGAGCACCATCTGGTCGATCGCCGACGAGATCAGCTGGTGATCGATGCCGATCTCGCCGAACTCGTTGACGATGACGGCGGTGTCGGCAAGGCCGGCCATGTTGACCAGCGCGTTCAGCAGCGTCGACTTGCCCGATCCGAGAAAGCCGGTGATGACATTGACCGGGATGGTGGTGTGCGCCATGTCGCCGACGCTATGACGCGCGGGCGGTGGGTGCAAGGACGTAGGGCGTAAGGCGGATTAGCGAAGCGCAATCCGCCGACCAGCGCAATCGGCCTAAAGCTGGTATGCAGCGAGGCCCTAGAGCATTGCGGAATCGGCCCGCCCGTATCTATCATGGGGCTCTCCGTAAGATAGGGGCTCGGAAGGGTTTCGGGGGATCACAGCCAGTGGCTCGCAACAAAATGGACGCCACGTTCGCGCTTTGGACTTGTCCTAGGTGCGGGCAACAGTGGCCGGAATACTCCCCCTGCAGAAACTGCCGCTCAGAAGGCGCGCGCGCTGCACATAAGGGCAGTTCGCCAGGTCGGAATTCTGACCAGCAAACCGACAACCTCAGTGCGGCAAGGGAACTTTCTGCAGAGGAGTGGAAACGGCGGGCCTATGCGGCGATGCGTCGGGCGAAACAAGCTGAGACAAAACTAGAGACGCTGGTTCAAAGTTCTGAAGGCACCCAGAAGTTTGAAAAATTGAAGAGGGAGTTCGCTCGGTTGTACCACCCCGACTATGCTAAAGATGACCTCAGTTCATCAATACGAAGCTTCGTTTTCAAGGAATTCTGGCCAATAATTCAGGAGATTGATCGAAAATAGCAAGCGTAGGCCACATGGAGCGCAACGCAATCCGGGGTGAACACGCGACGCTTCGCTAATACGCCCTACGGTTCTCCGGTTCTCGTAGGGTGGGTTAGGCGCGACGCGCCGTAACCCCGCCATGAGACCCGCCGCACATTTGGCCGGTGGGTTACGCGCCTGCGGCGCTAACCCACCCTACGCGCTACTCTGGTTCATTACCGGGAGAGGAGCGGGTATTTCGATATGTTGCAAAAATACACATCGCATAGTGCAGTGCAACGGGAAGAATGGTTATGAACAAATATGACAATACTTCATCAGATGGCTCATATTTGTATGAGAAAACATCGATTTCAGACGATAATCTCTTGGAAAATCCAAAGATAATGATACGCGAAATTATAGCATATGATATGTATATTAACAAAAATAGTCCAAAGCTTTTTCTAATCAGTTCTCCTGCGGATGCCTTTACCGTTCCAGGTGACCAGTTGTAATGCAACAAACGTGCGGCATATAAACCGCTGGCAGCAAATACAATTCCTGCAACGAAAACGGCTAACAAAAATGCTGCCACAATGGATATATCCGCTCGAAAAGCCGCATCAAATGCGACTTTGAAATATACAAATGCGCCAATACCCCAAGCGATCAATATCCCAATCATTGATCGAGAACCGCCGCAGTCGCATTAGGTGTCCGTGTCGATTGCCACATCATTCGGTGCTGATCGCATGAGAGCGTGGGCTAGGGTAGCACAAGAGCCATCGGCATAAAATCTTGCTGAGGTATATCAGCAAGTGTAGCCCGGATGGAGCGCAGCGCAATCCGGGACAGCCTGTCCGGATCGCACCGCCCTTCCCGCATTTCGCTTCGCTCCATGCGGGCTACGGGCTGTTATTGATTGATTTCGGGCTCGACGAGGCGGGCGAGGTTGCGCAACGAATCCTGCCAGCCGAGATAGCACGCTTCCGCCGGAATGACGTCGGGTATGCCTTCCTGCACGATGTTCAGCTCGGTGCCGACGGAGACTTGCTCGAGCGTCACCGTCACCTGCATTTCGCCCGGCAAGTTGGGATCGTCGAATGTGTCGGTGTAGCGCAGGCGCTCGCCGGGCACGAGCTCCAGATATGTTCCACCGAATGAATGGCTCTTGCCCGTGGTGAAATTGCGGAATGACATCTGGAAGCTGCCGCCGACCGTCGCGTCGAGGCGATGCACGGTGCAGGTAAAGCCGTTGGGCGGCAGCCACTTCGCCATCGCGTCGGCCTCGATGAAGGCGCGATACACCTTATCGGGCTTCGTTGCCAGGACGCGGTGCAGTCGAACGGTGTTGGGCATGGCGGTTTCTCCCGGGCGGGCCCCCCGGCAACGCAACGGACCGCGAGCTTACATCTTTCGCCACGACCCTTCAAAGCGCGCGTCCGGTCCGGCAAATGGCCCGGGTGAAGCAGGCGCAGCAAGCGTAGCCCGGATGGCGCGCGGCGCAATCCGGGACAGCCTGTCCAAATCGCGTCGTCGTTCCCGCATTGCGCTCCGCTCCATGCGGGCTACGACCTACCCCCCCTCCATTGACCTCGCCGGTGGCATCGGCCATGAAGCACGCGCTATGATGGCCCGGGGCCAGCGGTGCGCGAGCACCGTCCCACCGGCCCGCCCGTTCAAAAGACCACGCCGAGGAGGACGTCCCATGGATCAACCCAGTGCCCTCAACATGCGCCTTCTTGCCCATGACGATCTGTTCGGTCACGGCAACATGGGCGAAGGCATCTCGCTTCAGGTCGCGAGGGACGGACGCCGGGTTCTGTGGCTGGCGCACGAATGCGCGCCCAAGAACTTCACCGCGGTCGATGTCACCGACCCCAGGAAGCCCAAGCCGATGCTTCAGACCGAGCTGGTGAGCGACAAGATCCGCTCGAACTCGCTCGAGGTGACCGGCGACATATTGTGCGTCGCCTATCAGGCCTACCAGCCGGGCGATGGCCCCTGCGGGTTCGAGCTGTTCGACATCTCCAACCCCGACCAGCCGAAGTCGATCTCGATGTGGGACGCGTCCGGCCCCTGGTCGCGCGGCGCCCACCAGGTCTGGTTCGTCGACGGCGAGTTCGTCTACACCGCGAGCGGAGGCCCCGACTTCCGCCCCAAGGACGAGAGGGACGACCAGCCCTTCGTCGTGGTCGACGTGCGCAATCCGGCAAAGCCGGTCGAGATCGCCCGCTGGTGGCTTCCGGGCACGGCCCATGATGATCCCGAGCCCTCCCCGCCGCGCCACCCGGTGTTCAACTCGGGCTGGCGCTGCCACAACACCAACGTTTATCCGGACCACCGAACCCGCGCCTATCTCGGCTATATCGACGGCGGCGTGATCATCCTCGACATTTCCGACCTCTCCGACATCAGGATGGTGACGCAGTTCAATCCCAATCCGCCGATGCCGGGCATGACCCACACGGTGCTGCCGCTGTTCGACCGCGAGCTTCTGGTGGTGTCGGACGAGTCGACCAAGGACCTCGCGGCCGACTGGCCCAAGCGCACCTGGGTGTACGATGCGCGGGTCGAGACCAACATCGTGCCGATCTCGACCCTGCCGCTGCCGCCGGTCGAGGAATTCGGCCCGCGCGGCGGCCGCTACGGCTCCCACAACGTGCACGAGAACCGTCCCGGCCCGTCGTTCCGGTCCGAGGAGATCATCATCGGCGCCTATTTCGGCGGCGGCATCCGGGTCCACGACATCTCCGACCCGTTCCAGCCGAAGGAAATCGCCTATTACGTCGCCGAGGCGCCGAAGGGCTCGCGCTGCGGCAACATCCAGAACAACGACATCCACGTCGACGAGAACGGCATCATCTATGCCGTCGACCGCTTTACCGGCGGGCTCTACATCCTCGAAATGGATATCTGATCGCGGATGGTCACCAGGGGCCGGACTCGATTGTCATCCCGGAGCCAGGGCCACTGGCTCCGGGTGTAGCCGCCCCGGGAACGGACACGCCGTGCTCAACACCCCTGCCCCTTCGAGCGTCGCGACACTTGCCGAAGGCAGGCTCCATGCGCTCCACAACCCGCTGGAGCTCGACGGCCGCGTCAGCGCCTATCCGGCGAGCGCGCGCGGCTGGTCGATGGCGAACTGCTACCTCCTCGTCGAGGACGACGCGGCCACCCTGCTCGACACCGGCTATGCGATCCATGAGCCGCAAATCCGCCGCCAGATCGCCTCCCTGGTCGGCCCGGGCCAGCCGCTTTCGCTGTTCCCGCTCAGGCTCAACGAGTTCATGTCGATCAACAATGTCGAGACCCTGGCCGCGCACTTCGATGTCGAGCAGTGCTACACCGGCAATCCCGACGCGCGCTGGTGGTTCGACTTCGGCGCCACCTCGGACCGCGGCCAGAAGGTTCTGGAGAACCTGAAGATCACCGTGGTGAGCCGGGCCGAGGAGCTGGCGATCGGGCGGTCGGGGACGCGCATCCTCGACGTCTTTCAGGCGCCGGTGCGGCTGATCTCGACCCGCTGGATCTACGACCGCGCGACGAAAACGCTGTTCACCTCGGACATGTTCACCCATGTCTGGCGCGACACGCCGGCGGGCCCGTGGTTCGTGGATGCCGGCAACGATCCCACGACCTTCGATCATGTCCGCTCGTTCCTGCTCAACACCCGCTACTGGTGGCTCGAAGGCGTGCGCACCGGCCCCTTGCGCGAGGGCGTCAAGAAAGTGTTTGAGACCTTCGACATCGAGACCCTGGCGCCGGGATACGGCGCCATCATCCGCGGCCGCGGCCAGGTCGAAAAGCAGTTCCGCGTCTTCGATGAGGTGCTGGCGAGCCTCGACGGTTCGGTGACGAGGTCGCGCTATGTCGACCGCGACGAGGAGAGATAGCATGAGCGAGTCCGCGGGATCGGCATCCGGGCGCGTGCGCACGCCGCTCGCGACCCACGTTCCCGGATCGACCCTGAAGCGCGCCAACCCGCTGCCACGCGAGATCGCGCCGGGCGTCTACTGGCTCGGCGAGTGCCTCGAGCAGCGCTTCCAGGGCGTCGTCTACCATGGCTGCAACGCCGCGTTCCTGGTCATCGGCGAGACGGCCTCGATGCTGGTCGAGACCGGCCATCCCAAGGACTTTCCCCATATCGAACGCCAGATGAAAGAGCTGCTGAAGGGCCGCCCGCCGCTCAGATACCTGTTCATCACCCATCAGGAAACGCCCCATTCGGGCGGCCTCGGACGGATCATGAGCCGCTACCCGGAGGCGGTCCTGTGCGGCGACGTTTCCGACTACCACTATGTGATCCCGCAATATGCGGGCCGTCTGCGCTCGATGCGGCGCGGCGAGACCATCGATCTCGGCGGCCGCGGCTTTCAGATCGTCGAACCGGTGATCCGCGACCTCAGAACGAGCTGGTGGGGCCTGGAGACCCGCGACCGGGTGCTGTTCCCTGGCGACGGCTTTGCCTACAGCCACTATCACGAGGACGGCCATTGCGGCCTGTTCGCCGAGGAGGCGATCTCGCTCGACCTGCCGGACGTCTCCTCCACATTCGCCAATCTGGCGCTGTTCTGGACCAAGTTCGCCGACATGGAGTGCTATGTCGCGCGCCTGCGCGAGGTGCTGGCCGAGCTCGAGGTCCAGATCATCGCGCCGACCCACGGCCTGCCGATCCGCGACATGGACCGCACCGTGGCCCGGGTGTGCCAAGGCATTATCTTGGCGAGCCGGGCGCCCGAGACCGGCACCTTGTAGGCTCCATCGAGGTCACAGACCGGGAGCGCCGGGCGTCCCGGCCTGCCGCGATTTTGTGCGGTCTTGCTTCGGCAGGCCGCCTTCAGGTCAGCGGCGGGAGCCGCCTATGGCTTGATCTGAGCGCGCAGCTCTTCGATCTCCGCCTTCAATGCGGCGATCTCGCCCTTGGTGGCCTCGTAGCCGAACGCCGGATGGGGGTGCTCGGGCACGCGGCCGATCAGTTTCTCCAGCTTCTCGTCGCCCGCCGCCACTTCGTCGCGCAGCTCGGAAATATTCTGCTGCGTCAACTCATAGCCGAACGCGGGATGCGGATGCTCGGGCACTCGGGCGACAAAGCTCTCCACGTCCTTGACCTGGCCGTTCAGTCCGTCGACCGCGTCATAAAGCTCGAGCACGAGTCCGCAGAACTCCTTGTTGGTCGGACCGAACTTGTCGCACACCGCCTCGAAGTCGGAGCGTGCCGGCAAATCGGCGGCAAGCGCGCCGCCGGTCCACGCGAACGACCCGCAAAGTGCCGCCAAAACTGTGAGCTTGCGCATGATTGACTTCCCCCATTTTGGATTGTGGCGTCATTGTGACCGACTGTGCAGCCCGACACAAACCCAATATCGCACCATTGCCGGCGCCGGACCAGATTCAGACTTCAGCGCGCTCGATCGCGGCCAGCTGCGTGTTGCCCTTGAACGGGCCGGCCGGCAGCGGCTCGTCGCGCCAGAAGGCTTCGAACCGCGGGCCGAGACGCGCCAGGAGCGAGGGAGCCTCGCCGAGTTCGGCCCTGGTCAGCACCACGAGATCGAGATCGGCGCGCTCCAGCCGTTCGCGCACCCGGCGCTGGCGCGCCAGCATGGTGGATCCGGTGTCGATGACGACCGCGACCAGCCGCTCGCCGGTCCAGAAGGCAAAATCGACCCGCACCACGTCATCGGGGTCGACATCGAACCTGCCCGTGGTGAGCGGCAGGTGGATATGCGCGCGCGGCAGCGGCATCAGCGCCGAGAATATCCAGTGCCGCGGCTCGAACAGGCCGGCGAAGGGCCGCGCCCTTTCCTCCAGCTCGGCCGATGCCGCATCGACCGCCGCCTCGACATCGGCGAAGTAGCGGACGAGAAAATTCCGCGCCGGCGCGTGCCATTCGCCGCAAATCCGCGTCAGGTTCGACTTGAGCAGCGCGAACTGCGCATCGATGCCGGAAAGGTCCTCGCGGCGGCGCTCGAGAATGAACTGCACCGGACCGTTGTTGATCCTGATCGCCCGCCCGAGGCCGCGTGAGATCAGGGCGTGCGGCACCGGGGTCGAGAGTTCGAGTCCGCGCAGGGAAAATCCGGCCAGCGTGAAGTGGCGGCCATTGAACCCGGCCGAGCCGAATGGAATCAGCAGCAGGTCGGGATCGCTAATGATCATCGCCGCCCTCCGCAAGGCTCGATCGGTCCGTCATTGCCCGCGCTCCACCCGCGCCATCTCTTCCATGACCGCGCAGACGGCGGCGGTATCCTTGTCGGCGAGCCCGCGCGCCATCGCCGCCGAATAGAGTTGCGCCGCGGCGGCGAACAGCGGCACCGGGCAGTCGAGCTGGCGGGCGAAATCACTGATGATCGAGACGTCCTTCTGCCAGGTCTCGACCTTCATGGTGGCCGGCTCGTACTGCGCCGAGACCATCATCGGCCCGCGGATGTCGAACATGCGCGAGCCGCCGGCACCGCCGGCGATGACGTCGAGAATATCCTGCGGCGCGAGCCCCGCCTTCATCCCGAGAACGAATGCCTCGGCGGTCGAGGCATTGTGGATCGAGACCAGGAGATTGGCGACGAACTTCATCTTCGAGCCGTTGCCGAACGCGCCGGTGTAGTGAACGGCGCTGCAGAAGCCGGCGATGACCCCCTTGACCTTCTCGAATGCTTCGCGCTCGCCACTCGCATAGGCGCCGAGGTCCTTGACCGCGGCCTGCGCGCCGGTTCCGGAGAGTGGGCAGTCGAGCGCGATGTTGCCCGACGCCGCGAGCGCATCACGCGCGGCCAGCTTTGCCGCGATGGGCAGGGTCGAGCATTCGATGAGCACGAGATTGCTCACCTTCGAGGCGACGATGCCGAGCGGGCCCGACACCACCACCTCGAGCGCCCTGACGCTGGGCAGGAGCGAGATGATGGCGTCGGTCTCCTTCGCCATCGCCGCGATGCCGGGCACCGTGCGCCCGCCCGCCTTCTCGAACGCGGCCCGGCGCGCGGCGTCGGGGTCATAGCCGATCAAATCGAACCCCGCCGCCATCAGGTTGGGCGCGATCGCCGAGCCCATGATGCCGAGCCCGGCAAGTCCAACACGTTTACCGGCCAAGTCACCCTCCCGTCCTGCGATGCGCCGCGCGCTCGATCGTTCCTTCTGACAACCAGCGGACCGGAGTCAATGCCCCGAGGCGGGAAACGGTCACCTCCGGGCCTTCCCTCCCCGCCCCGCCGCGATCATCAGATCTCCGGCGCCGAGACCGAACCCGGATCGGCGCGCCGGTCGCCCCGCTCGGCCAGCACTTCGAGATACTGCTTGGTTGCGTGGGCGATGCACGGCCAGCCGGTGTACATGCCGACATGCATCATCACCTCGATGATTTCCTCGTGGCTGATGCCGATATGATGGGCGCTGCGGTAATGGCTGTGGTTGCCGTGCGGGCGGGCCATGGCGATATTGGCCGCGAGCGTGATGAGCTGGCGCTCGCGCAGCGACAGATGCCCGCGGGTCCAGATCTCGCCGAACAGCATGCCGACCGACATGCGGTACATGTCCTCCGAGATCTGGAGCTGGTCGAGCATCGTGTTCTCGCGCCCCATCTTCTTCATCTGCTCGAGCCCTTTCCTGAAGCTCTCGTCGGAAACCTTCATTTCACATCTCCCTGTGGCTGGTGGTGGGTGAAAACCGCGAATGGATGCGAGGCAATGGCGGTGTCGGGACAACGGGGCGATCGCTCCCCGGAGCCGCGCACCGGGCGCACCAAGCCCCGATTGTGCGTGGGCGCCCGCCCCCGATACAATGCTCGCGGCATTTCGCGGGCGTCAAACCCGGCTGCCGGCAGGCTGCGATTCCGTCAAAGCCAGGCCCCGACAGGTTGACAACGCACGCCGGTTCGGCGACCAGATCACTTGGCGCCCGCGCGCGATCCATCGCCAGTTTCGATTTCTCTTGCTTCCGCACCGGCCCGGATCCAGCGCCGCGGCCCCCAAACCTGAAACCTCGGGTAAGGCACAATGGCACACAGACAGTTCGGCCTCGCCGTCATCGGCTCGGGCAGCATCGGCTCGATCCGCGCCGGCCTCGCCGCCCAGCACCCGGCCGTGAATTTCCTCGCGGTCGCGGACATCGATGAAGCCAAGGCGCGCAAGCTTGGAAACGACGTCAAGGCCAACCGGGTCTCGACCGACAATGACGAGATCATCGACATGGACGAGGTCGGCGCCGTCGTGGTCTCGACTTTCGAGCACGAGCACACCGCTCCCGCGGTGCGGGCGCTCGAGCAGGGCAAGCCGGTCCTGATCGAAAAGCCGATGGCGCTCACGGTCGAGGACTGCGACGAGATCCTGAACGCGGCCGAGCGCGGCGGCGCCTCGATCCATATCGGCTATTCGCTCAGATTCAACCGTCACTATCTGGTCGGCCGCGACCAGGCCCGCGCCGGCAAGCTCGGCCGCATCGTCACCTGCGTCGGCCGGCTCTACAACACGCAGGGCACCGGACTCCGGATCCTCAAGCGGTCGAAGGGCGCGACCTTCATCCAGGACTCGCTCACCTACATGGTCGACCTGTTCGGCTGGTTCCTGGGCGACGCGACCCCGACCGAGATCATCGCCCGCCAGCACGGCATCATCTATCGCGACAAGGGCTTCGACACCGACGAGGCCGCCTCGGCGATCATCACCTATTCGAACGGCGCGATCGTCAATATCGGCCTGTTCGCCGCCATGCCGATCAACTACCCCACCCACGGCCGGCTGATCCGGGCCGAGATCATGGGCGAGAAGGGCGTCCTGTTGTTCGACGACGACCACAAGCAGGCGATCGGCTATTCGGAAGACGGCATGAGCCACGCCTATGTCGGCCATTCGATGGAAATGGCGTTCCTCAATTCCAATGCGTCGGGCAATTGGGCGCTCGGCAAGTACTGGGGCCCGATCGGCGACGAGACCCGGGCCTGGCTCGACTATCTTTCGACCGGCGTTCCCTGCCCGAACACCACCGGCAACGAAGGCCGACGCACGGTTCAGGTGACCCGCGCGATCGAGCACGCGGCGAGGACCGGCGAGAACGTCCAGCTTCCAGGTTCGAACGCTTGAGACCCCCGGAGCCCCCCATGACCGTCATCGGCGCGGCCGAAGCGCGGCACACGGCGCCGGTGCGGTTCGAGCCAATCACATGCAACAATGAGGGACGACAGCGCGGGAGCTGAGCCATGACACTGACCATCCAGAAGCTTCACCCGACATTCTGCGGCGAGGTCGGCCCCATCGACCTCAAGGCGGCGGCCGATCCCGGCATGCTCGCCGAGCTGCGCGCGGCGATGGATGACTTTGCGGTCCTCGTCTTCCACGACCAGCAACTCACCAATCGCGACCAGATCGCGTTCGCCAAGCGCTTCGATGGTGCGATCAACCGCCGGACCCTCACCAGGGCGATGAAGAAGGAGCGATCCGACGATGATTCGGACGCCATCGCCAACATCTCGAACCTCGACGCCGATGGCGGCATCCTGCCGCCGGACGACCGCCGCCGCCAGTTCGGCCTCGCCGACCGTCTGTGGCACGCGGATGCGACCTTCAACGATCCGCCCGGGCGCTATTCGATGCTCTATGGCCGGATCGTGCCGCCGGTTGCGGGCGACACCCACTTCGCCGACATGCGCGCCGCCTACGACGCGCTGCCCGACGCGACCAAAACGAGGCTCGAGGGTCTGCGCGCCTATCACTCGATCGCCCATTCAAGGGCGACGCTGGGGTTCGAAATGACCGAGGAAGAGCTCGCGATCCAGAACGGCGCCTGGCAGCCGCTGGTGCGGACCATCCCCACGACCGGCCGCAGGTCGCTCTATCTCGCCTCGCACGCCGCGATGATCGAGGGCTGGCCGGTTCCCGAGGGGCGGATGTTCCTCCACGAGCTGATCGAGCACGCGACGCGGCCGCGGTTCGTCCACCACCACGCCTGGCGGCCCGGCGATGTCGTGATCTGGGACAACCGCACCACCATGCACCGGGCCTCGGCCTTCGACGACAGGGCCCACAAGCGCGACATGCGCCGCGTCACCACGCTCGACATCGATGGCGTGTTGCGGCCTCGCCCGTCCTGAGCCACCCGACCTCGCGGTTCGATGGCATCGACTCTCCGGGCCTCGCTCGTCGTTGCCGGTTCGGCGGCCGCGGCCGCTCTCATCGCGTGGTGGGCGCTCGAGGAACCGGCCTGCACCGCCGGGCTCGTCACCACGGTCGCCGGAGAGGATCGGTGCCTCGAACCGGGAGTCAGGTTCCGCGACCATCCGGCCGCGCCCGAGATGGTGGTCGTGCCGGCCGGAACCTTCCCAGCGGGCTCGCCGGTCGACGGGCAGGACCGTCCGGAGGACGCGCCGCCGCTTCACGAGGTGACGATCGCGCGGGCCTTCGCGGCCGGTCTGCACGAGATCACCTACGCGCAGTGGGACCTGTGCGCGGCTGACGGCCCGTGCGCCGGCGACAAACCCAGCGACCATGGCTGGGCGCGCGAGCGCAAGCCGATCATCGACCTCACCGAGCGCGAGGTGAGCGGCTATCTCGACTGGCTCTCCGGGCTCACCGGCGTCCGCTACCGGCTCCTGACCGAGGCCGAATGGGAATATGCCGCGAGAGCCGGATCGCCGCGCGACTTCGGGCTCGAGTTTCTGCACGGCATGGCGTGGGAATGGGTCTCGCGGTGCCGGCTCCCGACGGCGCGGCCGGGCGAAGCGCCCGAGGCCGGCATCTGTCTGCGCCGCGTGCAGAGAGCCGCCACGTGGTCCGAGGCCGTCCGGACCGACACCAGCGAGCCCATCTCTCGCGCATTCGCCGGCTTTCGCGCCGCGCGGTCGATTGGGGAGTGACCCTACCTCTCCACCGGGAACCCCACGATCGAGCCCCACTCCGTCCATGATCCGTCATAGATGTAGGCGTTGCCGGCGCCCAGGAGATAGGTGAGCGCGAACCACACCAGCGATGCCCGGTGGCTGAGCCGACAGTAAATGACGAGCTCGTCGAGCGCCGCGGGATCGGTCCCGGCTCTCGCGATCGCCGCGCGGATCTCTTCGGGCGCCTTGAACGTGTCGTCGTCGTTAAGGATCTCGCGGAAGAACAGGTGCTTGGCACCCGGAATGCGTCCGCCGCGCTCGGCGCCGTGATCGAACTGGCCATATTCCATCACCCGCTCGCCGGAATACTCCTCGGGCGTCCTCACATCGAGGATGCCGCGCCCGGGCTTGCCGAGCCCCGCGCGCACATTGTCGCGGCCGAGTCGCATCGAGGCCACCGGACGGCCGACACGGCACGAGACGGCATCGAACGCCGGCGCATCGCGGGTGAGCGGGCGAGCCTCCGCCACCCACTTGGCGCGCGCGCCATCGACGATCCTCAGCCGTTCATGCCCGGCCATCAGCATCGACCAGAAGGCGTAGGTTCCGAACTGCACCGGGTCGCCGACGATCACCACGCTGGCGTCGGCGCCAATGCCGGCAGCGCCCAGCCGGTCGGCCAGAACGGTGCCGGTCACGAATTCACGGTCGCAATCATGCCAGCACAGATCCTTCCAGAAAAACCGGGCGCTGGCCGGAATGTGCCCGGCCTCGGGCGCGAGGCCTTCGCGCTTCGCGAACACCTCGACGACACGAATGTCGCGATCGCCCAGATGTTCACCAAGCCAGCCGGTGGAGACGAGTGGCGTTTGAGTTTCCATGCTGCGTCCTCTCGCGGGTCCTGCCCGCCCGCGCCAGATCCCGGCGCGGGCGATGGCGTCAAGTTGATCGCCTCAACAATGGCGAAACCCGCCCGGTCACGCTAGGGTTGCGGCATGAAACTGCGCCATGCCCCGAGCGGGCTCGCTCTTGTTTTGTGCCTGGTGGCGGGAGCCGCGCCGGCAGCGCTCGCCCAGTGCTTCGCGCTCGCGCAAGGCACGGCGCCGGTCATCAGGGCCTCGCTTCCGGGCGATGCGCTGGCGCGCGTCACCTGGCTCGGGCATTCGGCGTTTCGCATCGACACGGCGGGGGGTATCGGCGCCGTCACCGACTATTGGGGCTTCAATGGCAAGGGGCCGCTCCCCGATGTCGTGACCATGAACAACATTCACGAGATGCACTACACCGAGGTTCCCGATCCCGGCATCAGCCACGTTCTGCGCGGCTGGGACCCGGGCGGCGGTATGGCCGAGCATGACATCACCGTCGGCGACCTTCGCGTGCGCTCGGTTCCGACCAATGTGCGCGGCGGCGGCGGAACCACCCGCTACAACGGAAATTCCATCTTCATCTTCGAGATCGAGGACCTGTGCATCGCCCATCTCGGCCACCTCCACCACGAACTGACGCCGGTCCATCTGGCCGAGATCGGCCGCATCGACGTGGTGATGGTTCCGACCGACGGCGCCTACACCATGAGCCACGACACCGCCGCCACGGTGATTGCCCAGATCGGCGCCCCCGTTGTCATTCCCATGCACTATTTCGCCGACCGTCTGCTCCAGAGCCTTGCCCGCAGGCTCGAGAAAGACTACCGAGTCGTCTACAATGAGGGCCCGGAGATTCTGCTGCCCCTGAAGGTCGGCGGCGAGCGAATCATTCTCGTTCCATCAGGCCGCTGATCCGGTTCTCCGCGCTCGTTCCGGCGGCCGATCGTCCCCGGCGGAGCTTGCGTGACCACCTACTCCGAACGCCACTTCAGCACCGGTGCGTGGCCCTGGATCCTGTTGGTCACCGCCGCTTTCGTGGTGTCGACCAACCATGTGCTGGGGCGCTATGTCAGCGGCGAGATTCCGCCGATGGGTCTCGCTTTCTGGCGGGTCGTGGTCGGCGCCGCGGTGGTCATGCCGTTTGCGTGGCGCGAGCTGATCCGCCAGCGGGAAGTCATCGTCGCCAACTGGAGGCTGTTCGCGCTGATGGCGATGGCACTCATGCCCGCCGGCAACGCGCTCGTTTATGTCGCCTACAATTTCACCACCGTCATCAATGGCAGCATCATCCTGACCTCCCAGCCTGCCCTGACCCTGTGCGCGGCCTGGCTGGTGCTGGGCCACACCATCAACAAGAGCCAGATGGCGGGCACGGTCATCGCCATCACCGGGGTCCTCATCATCATCCTGCGCGGCAACCTCGGCGGGATTGCATCGCTGACGCTGCACAGCGGCGATCTCATCATGATCGCGGGAACACTCGGATTTGCCTTCTACACGGCGATGATCCCGAAAGTGCCGCGTTCCGTCGGCCCACTGCTGATCCTGGTCATTATCCAGGTGCTGGGCGCGCTCACGCTCGCGCCGTTTTATCTCTATGAGTCACTCACCTACCTGACGGTCCCGGTCACAACCCAGTCCCTGCTGGTGATCGGCTGGATCGGCACCGCCATCGCCGTTGTCGCGGTCGGGCTGAACAACATCGCGGTCCTCGCGCTCGGCCCGGCCAAGGCGACGATCGGGCTTTATTGCCGCACCCTGTTCACGACCGCCATGGCCATGGTGCTGCTGGGCGAGCCGCTCGAGGCCTTCCACTTCGTCGCCATCGCCCTGATCATGATCGGAATCTACCTGATGACCCGGGCACGCAACCGCCCGCGCGGCGCGCCCGCGGGGTGAGTGAGCGTAATCATCCCGGCGCGGCCGGAATTGGCTAGACTGCGCGGCGACCAACTCCAGGGGGGCGCAATGCGGCGCGTGACCGTCATCGATCATCCGCTGGTCCAGCACAAGCTGACGCTGATGCGCGACAGGCGGACGCCGACGTCCCTTTTCCGCCAGCTCTTGCGCGAGATCGCAACGCTGATCTGCTATGAGGTTACCCGCGACCTCGAGCTCGAGCAGATAAGGATCGAGACTCCCATGGGACCGATGCAGGCGCCGACGATCTCCGGCAAGAAACTCGTCTTTGCCTCGATCCTGCGCGCCGGAAACGGGCTTCTCGAAGGTATGCTCGAACTCGTCCCGTCCGCCCGGGTCGCCCATATCGGGCTCTACCGCGATCCCGCGACGCTCGAGGCAATCGAATATTATTTCAAGGCGCCGGAAGACATCGCCGGGCGCCGTGTCATCGTTGTCGACCCGATGCTCGCGACCGCCAACTCCGCCAACGCCGCGATCTCCCGGCTCAAGGCGGTCGGTGCCCGCGACATTTCATTCGTCTCGCTGCTTGCCGTGAACGAAGGCATCGAGCGCCTTTCGGCGCGGCACCCGGATGTTGCCATCTTCACCGCCGCCATCGATCCGATCCTGAACGAAAAGGGCTACATTGTTCCAGGTCTCGGTGATGCCGGCGACCGAATGTACGGCACCAAATAGGCAGGACCGCGATGCGCCACCTCGCCCTCGGTCAGGATTTTCCCGAACTGCGCGAGGCGGTCGCACGGATCTGCGCCGGCTTCCCCGGCGAGTACTGGCGGGCCCGCGATGCGGCGAGCGAGTATCCGGCCGACTTCGTCGATGCGCTAACGAGGAGCGGCTATCTCGCCGCCCTGATCCCCGAGGAGTATGGCGGCGCCGGCCTTCCGCTCCGCGCCGCCGCCGTCATCGTCGAGACCATCCACCGCACAGGTGCGTCGGCCGCCGCCTGCCATGCCCAGATGTACACCATGGCAACGGTCCTGCGGCACGGCTCCGATGCGCAAAAGGCGAGGTACCTGCCCGCCATCGCGTCGGGCGAGCTGAGGCTCCAGGCGTTCGCGGTGACCGAGCCCTCGACCGGCTCCGATACCACCCAGCTCAGGACCCGCGCCGTCCGCCGCGGCAACGCCTATGTCGTTGACGGGCAGAAAATATGGACCAGCCGCGCGCTCCACTCCGATCTCATGCTGCTGCTCGCCCGCACGACCCCGCACGAGGAATGCGCGCGCCGCTCGGACGGGCTGTCGGTGTTCCTGGTCGATCTTGGCCAGGCGGGCGGCGCGATCGACATCCGTCCGCTCGCCACCATGATCAACCACAGCACCACCGAGGTGTTCATCGACGGGCTCGAGGTTCCGGCCGAGAACCTGATCGGCGTCGAGGGCGAGGGATTCCGCCACATTCTCGACGGCATGAACGCCGAACGCATTCTGCTGTCCGGCGAGGCGCTGGGCGACGGCCGCTTCTTCATCGACCGGGCCAGCGCCTACGCCAGCGAGCGCGAGGTTTTCGGCCGCCCGATCGGCATGAACCAGGCCATCCAGTTTCCGCTTGCCCGCGCCCATGCCGATCTCGAGGCCGCCGACCTGATGGCGCGCAAGGCGGCGGCCCTGTTCGATGCCGGAGAACCCTGCGGTGCGGAGGCCAACATGGCCAAGCTCCTGACCTCGGAGGCCGCCTGGGAAGCGGGCGAGGCGTGCTTTCAGACCTTTGGCGGCTTTGCCTTCGCGCGCGAATACGACATCGAGCGCAAGTGGCGCGAATGCCGCCTGTTCCGCACCGCGCCGGTCTCGACCAACATGGTGCTGGGGTTCATCGCCACCCATGTTCTGGGCCTGCCGAAATCATATTGAGATGAGCGCCGACCACCACGACTGGATCGACCGTTCGGTGACGGCGGAGGACACGATCGGCATCGAGCGCGCGCTCGCGCTGTGGGCGAGCCTCGACGCCGGCGATCCGAGACCCGAACAAGGCTCGGCGCTGGCGCCCCTGTGGCACTGGCTCTATTTCTGGGAGATCAATCCGCGCTCCGACCTCGGCCCGGACGGTCATCCCACCCTTGGCGGATTCATGCCGCCGCTCGGCCATGTGCGCCGGATGTGGGCCGGCAGCCGGATCGCCTTCCACGCCCCGCTGCGGCTCGGCGAGGCGGCGCGGAAGACCGCGACCATCACTTCGGTGGAGCGCCGCCAGGGCCGGACCGGCGGGCTCACCTTCGTCACCGTGCGCCACGAGATATCGGGACCGGCTGGCCTCGCGATCACCGACGAGCAGGATATCGTCTATCGCGATCCCGAGCCGGCCGGCGCCGCGTCCCCGGCGCGCGCGGCCGAGCCAGCGCCCGGTGGCGGCGACCGGGTCGAGAGCTGGACCGCCGATCCGGTTCTCCTGTTCCGCTATTCGGCGCTGACCTTCAACGGCCACCGCATCCACTATGACGCGCCCTATGCCCGCGACAGGGAAGGCTACCCGGGAGCCGTGGTCCACGGACCGCTGATCGCCACCCTGATGGCCGGCACCGCGATCCGCCACCGCCCGGGTACGGCGCTTTCGCGCTTCGCGTTCCGCGCCGTAAGCCCGGTCTTCGCCGACGATCCCTTCACCGTCCACCTGGTCGAGGACGGCAGCGCAGCGCGCATCTGGGTGCGCACCGAAAACGGCGGCGTTGCCGCGAACGGAACCGCCGTCTGGAAGGCTTGAGCCCGCGCGGCCGGCCCCGACCCGCTTGGCCTGTCGGGGCCGAATGACTATGGTCCAGGACCAGGAGCCGTCCACCAGGGAGGAACGTCACCATGAACAGAGTTACCCGCACGCTGGCCTCGGGCGCGCTGGGCCTCGGCCTCGTTGGCGCGGGGTCGGCGGAGGCGGAGGACATCACGCTCCGCATCGCCTCGGGCCACCCGCCGGCCGTCGTCTATACCGGCCTTATCCAGAGCTACTTCCAGACCGAGCTCATCAAGCGCGTGGCCGAGCGCACCGACCACACGATCAGCGTCGTCGAGGGCTATTCCGGCTCGATCGTCAAGGTGAACGAGGTTTTCGAGGGCGTCCGTGACGGCATTGTCGATATTGGCGGCTTCTGCTTCTGCTTCGAGCCGTCGAACCTGCCGCTCCACGCCTTCCAGACCATGCTGCCGTTCGGCCCGGCCGACTCGATCGATTCCCTGCGGGTCGCCCAGGCGGTTTATGACAAGGTGCCGTATCTGACCGACGTGTTCGAGGAGCAGTACAACCAGAAGCTCCTCGCCCGCATCACCGACGCCAGCTACAACCTCGGCACCAAACTGGAGTGGGACGACGTCTCCGACCTCAAGGATGTCAAGATCGCCGGCGCCGGCCTCAATCTGAACTGGCTGAAATGGGCGGGCCCGGTCCCGGTCCAGTTCTCCCTGCCCGAGGCCTATACCGGGCTCACAACCGGCGTCTATGACGGGGCGATCATGTTCCCCAGCGCCTGGGTCAATCTCAAGCTCTACGAGCCGGCGCCGGTCTACACGCTGATCGAGTTCGGCACCATCACCTGGCACGGCCTCACCATCAACACGGACACCTGGAACCGGCTGCCGCCGGAGGTCCAGGAGATCCTGGTCGAGGTCGCGCGCGACTACGAAGAGCAGGTCGGCATCAACAACCGCGCCCGCTATGAGAAGGATGTGCAGACCCTGCGCGGGCTCGAGGGCGTCACCGTCAACGAGATCTCGCCGGCGGTGCGCCAGAGTTGGGCGGAGTCGCTCGCCGACTGGCCGGCCCAGCACGCGGCCGAGCTCGACGCCCAGGGCCTGCCGGCATCCGAGGTGCTCAATCTCGCGCTCGACGCCGCCGAGGCCATCGGTCACAAATGGCCGGTGCGCTACGTCATTCCGCAATAGCGACCAGGGCCTCCCGCCACCCGGCATGCCGCCTTGAACGCCGGCGGCGCCGGGCGGCGGGGGCGATCTCGCAATGTCCCTCGTCACCCTCTCGGACCGCCTCGCCAAGGCGCTGATGCTATTGGCGGCGTTCTGGGCGTTCGTCCTGTGCTTCATCATCCTCACCGACATTGTCGGCCGCGGGGTGTTCAATGCGCCGCTCCACGGCACCAAGGAAATCGTCGCCAACTCGATCGTCATCATCGTGTTTCTCCAGGCCGGCTACGCGATCCGCTCGCGCTCGATGCTGCGCGCCGACTTTCTGGTCAACACCATGCCCGCCTCGGTGCAGAAGGTGATGCTGCTCATCGGTTATCTGCTGGGGGCGGCCTTCTTCGCGATCATGATCACCGGCGGCTGGGATCCGGCGATCCGCTCGTTCGTCAACGACGAGTTCGAGGGTGAAGGCGCGCTCCGGGTGCCAGTCTGGCCGGCCCGCTGGCTGGTGGTGATCGGCGGCGCCCTCGCCATCATCAACTATCTGGTGCTGGCGTGGATCGACCTGTCCGGCAGGGAAAGGGCCGAAGCGCCGCGCCCATGACCGACGCACGCCGACACCGACCGGGCCGCCCGACCGATGTTTGATCTCGGCACCGCATCGGTCCTGATCGGCGCCATGCTGGTGCTGGTGATGCTCGGCGTGCACATCGCGATCGCGCTCGGCATCACCAGCGCCGTCGGCATCTACATGGTCACGGGCCGGGTCGCAGTGGTCCAGGCGATGCTGGCCTCGACCGCCACCGAGGCCCTGCGCGACTTCACCTTCGCGGTCATCCCGCTGTTCATGCTGATGGGCGAGTTCATCGGCAAATCCGGCGCCATCACCGACGTCTACCGCTCCATCAACCGGGGCCTCAGACGGATACCGGCGCGCCTCGCGGTCGCCACCATTCTCGGCAACGCGGTGTTTTCGTTCGTCACCGGCGTGTCGATCGCTTCGGCCGCCGCATTCTCGCGCATCTCGTTTCCGGAGATGAAGGCGTTCGGCTACCACAAGGGCTTCGCTCTGGGCGCGGTCGCGGGATCGAGCTGTCTCGGGATGCTGATTCCGCCAAGCGTGCTGATGATCGTGTGGGGAATCCTGACCGAACGGTCCATCGGCCAGCTCTTCCTCGCCGGCGTGCTGCCGGGCCTGCTGATGATGAGCCTGTTCGTCATTTATGTGGTGGTCATGGCGATCGCCTGGCCCGATCTCGTCGGCGAGGGCGCCAAACCGTCACCGGCCGGCGCCCAGGCGAGCGATGCCGTCCCGGCTCGGCTCGACGTCGACGACGCGCCGCGGAGCCCGCTCGATGTCGCGCTCTCCGTATTCGGCATCATCATCATTGTGTCGGGCGTCCTCGGCGGCATCTGGCTGGGGCTGTTCACGCCAACCGAAGGCGCCGGCGCCGGCGCGTTCATCGCGCTGTTGCTGGCTTTCGCCAAGGGTATGCGCGGGCGGGCCATGGTCGACGCCATCTTTTCGGTCGGCCGCACCTCGGCGCCGATCCTGCTGCTGCTGCTGGCCGCCGCGCTTTATTCGCGCACCCTCGCCATGACCGGCATCACCAACGCGGTCCAGGACTTCATCCTGTCGACCGGGCTGTCTGCGTTCATGGTTCTCGGCTGCATGGTGATCGTCTGGTTCGTTCTTGGCATGGTCATCGACTCGATTTCGATCATGCTGTTGACGGTGCCGATCTTCGAGCCGCTCGCGGTCTCGCTCGGCTTTGATCCGATCGCCTTCGCCATTGTCGGCATTCTCGCGATCGAGGCCGGGCTCCTGACGCCGCCGTTCGGACTGCTGGTCTACACGGTCAAGGTCGCCATCGCCGACGACAGCGTCACCATTCCGCAGATCTTCGCGAGTTCCGCGCCCTACTGGCTGATGATGCTGATCGGCATGTCGATGATCGCGGTGTTCCCCGAGATCGCGACCTTCCTGCCGGCGCTGATCTTCTAGCCCGGAGGTCTCACACCGTCACGAGGCGTGGCTCGACCATGATCCCGCATATGCCGGTCCCCGACGTGATCGCGGCTGGGACCTGATTTTCGGAAAAGATCATGCGAAATCATCGATCTGGAGCGGCGGTCCGGTTCAGCACGATCGGATCGCGCTCCACGACCGCCTCTCTTGCTCCTCCCGCGCGCGAATAGACCCAGATCGCGGCCGGCGGCACGTTGCGCCAGACGATTTCGCTGCGCCGGGCGACGAGCCCGAACCGCGCCACCGTATCGTCATCGACCGGCGACACGAACCGATAGGTGAACTGAACGAACATGCCGCCGGGCTCCATGATCGCGAACACGGCCGCGAGCACCGCATCGACCGCCGCGGCATCGAAAATCCTGAGCGGCAGCGTCGACACCACCGCCCCCACCTTGTCCCTGCCCTCGCGCGCCCACAGGTCCGACAGCGACTGCGCCGGAATGTTGAGAACCTCGATCAGGGGAAAGTGCGCACGCAGGTGGGCGGCCAGTTCCCGGTCGAGCTCGACCGTGCTGAGGCATGCCGGATCAACCCCGCCCGCCAGAAGCTCGCGCGTCACCGGGCCGGTCCCGCCGCCAAGCTCGACCACCGCCGCGGCCGGCCGCGCGGCGATCGCCCGGGCCATCGCCTGTCCCACACCGGGGCTCGACGGCGTGATCGAGCAGACCTGATGCGGATGGCGAATGCTGCGCCCGACAAACAGCAGGGTGCCGTGCAGCCGCCGCCCCAAACCGCCCTGCTCTGCCGCCGGCCCGGCGCCTCCAAGATCCGTCTGTCCTTCCATTCCTGTACCGGCTCTCATTGAATGCCCGTGCTCGAACGCGCGCCCGCCAGCGCGAGGCGTGTCAGGCGTCACCGAGCCCGCTTGCGCCGGCGCAACCCGGCCGCAGGCGCGCTCATGCGATCATCCCGTGCGCAGTCTGCGACCGAGACCACCGGGCGCGCCGGCACGCAGCATCTCCACCGCCTCCATCAGCTCCACCGACTGGCGAAGCGTTCCGCGTTCGAGGGCGGCCGCGCCCGTGACGCCGTCGAGGAAATGCTTCATCTGCGGCTCGAACAGGTTGCGGGCGCCGAAATTGCAGGCGGTCTTTCCCGCCCTGAACTCGCCGCGCGCTTCGAGACAGTGAACAAACGTCGGCATGTCGGGCTGAATGGAGCCCATGAACGTGCCGTTGGCGCCATGGATTTCGGCCTGCTGAACGAAAGTTGGCGTGGTGAGGTCGGCCTCGATCAGAACCTCGACGCCGCTCGCGGTCGAGGCGCTGGCAACCACCCAGTCCTCGGCATCGGCCTCGACCGGGCGCGCATTGATCATGCGCACCGGCCAGCGCACGTCCGAGGCCAGCATCCGGGCGTCGCGCAGCGGCCCGAATAGCCAGATCACCAGATCCATCATGTGCACGAGCATCTCGTTGATCGCTCCGCCGCCGGCCTCGCGCCGGTGCTGCCAGGCTGCGTGCGAACCCGGCCCGCCGAGCCGAAACCGGGCCGAGCTGATCTCGCCCAGCACTCGCGCGGGCTCTGCCTCGCCCGCACCGCCGAGAAGGCGCCCGGCCACCTCGAACGACGGCGCGAAGCGGTAGATGTAGCCGACCATGCCGATGAGGCCGGCCCGCCCGGCCTCGATTTCGAGCGCCCTGGACTCGGCCAGCTCGCCGGTCAGCGGCTTTTCGCAAAAGAAGTGCTTGCCCGACGCGATCGCCCTTCGGATCAGGGCGCCATGGCTGGCCGGCGGGGTGCAGATGGATACGGCGGCGATCTCGCGGTCGGCGAAGATATCGTCGACCGCGCGTGCCGCGCACACATCGAGCTCGGCGGCGCAGGCCTCGGCGCGCTCCGGCAGGATGTCGGCAACGACGACGTCGACGTCACCCCACGCCGAAAACCCACTGATATGCTTGGGTGCTTGCCGGCCGCAACCGATCAGTCCCACCCTGATGCCCATGCTGACGCCGCCCTCACCAGTTCCGGCCCGCAGCCAACCTCCGGGCTCAGGTTTGGGCGCTGGGGAAGGCCCTGTCAACCAGCGTCCTGCGCGGCATGCGCGCATTGCGCGAGGCCGTGCAAACCAGTAAAGCGCAGCGCGTGGGTCTGCCCGCGGCCGGCTCCCGCCACGCATGATGGCCGGTACCTCGCCAGGAAACAGGACATGAGCCAAATCTGCTTTGTCGCGAGCCCCGCGCCCGAAGCCCAGTCAGCCAGGACCCGGCTGGAGCGGCGCTATGGCGCCCATTCCCCGGACGAGGCGGAGGTCGTCGTCGCGCTGGGCGGCGACGGTTTCATGCTGAGGACGCTGCACCGGTTCATGGATCGCCGGGTTCCCATCTACGGCATGAATCGCGGGTCGGTCGGATTCCTCATGAACGAGTATCACGAGGACGACCTCGAAGACCGCATCGCCGCCGCCGAAACCACGGCGATCCACCCGCTGTGCATGGACGCCGTCGACATCGACGGCCGTGAATCGAGCGAACTTGCGATCAACGAGGTCTCGCTGTTCCGGACCACCTATCAGGCGGCCAAGCTGCGCATCTCCGTCGATGGACGTCTGCGCATGGAAGAGCTCGTGTGCGACGGCGCCCTCGTTTCAACGCCCGCCGGCAGCACCGCCTACAATCTGTCCGCGCACGGACCCATTCTGCCGATCAACGCCCAGCTCCTGGCGCTGACGCCGATCAGCCCGTTTCGTCCGCGGCGCTGGCGCGGGGCACTGCTGCACTACAATGCCCGGATCCGCATCGACGTGCTGGAGCCCTCCTTGCGCGTCACCAGCGCGGCCGCCGACCACACCGAAGTCGCGCGGGTCGCCAGCGTCGACATTTACATCGTCGGCGAGAAAACGCTGCTGCTGATGTTCGATGCCGATCACAATCTCGACGAGCGCATCCTGCGCGAGCAGTTCATCAGCTAAGCGATTTTCAGATCAGGTTGCGCCGGCCCGTTGCGAGGATTCCAGGACCGCGCGGCGTCTTGCCCCCTGCGCGCCATGCTCGACCACCGCACATGGACGGCTCCAGGACCCCCGGTTAACGGCTTTGCAATCCCCTGACGGCAGAGTGCCGCGCGAGGCTGGCGGACTTGCTGGTGCGGCGCGATGCCCATCACCGCCCTGCCGCGGATGATGACGGTCAAGGTTGCGCCCTGGCCGGAATGGCTGCGACGGCAGAAGCAACCAACAGGTACGAGGGTGAACCGAAGGTGGGCGCCATGGAGACCGGGAGCGAAATCAGTCTGGCCGCGGTCAGGCGCGCGGAGGAAGCGCTGGAGGAGCTCTCAGAGGAATTCGACGACTGGATGAGCGAAGAAGTCGCGCACCTGGTCGAAACCCACGGCGAGGTCGCGGCCGGAGGCTACCTCGGCGAAGCGGCGGAACAGTTTTTCCGCATCGCCCACGACCTCAAGGGCGAAGCCCTGACATTCGGCTATCCGCTTGTCACCCGTATCTGCGCTTCGTTGTGCCTTTTGCTCGAGACCGTCGAAAACAATGGCGCCTCGCCACCGCTCCATCTCTTCCACGCCCATGTCAAGGCGATCCACGCGCTCCATCGCGAAAAGATCAAGGGCGACACCAACGAAATCGCGATCGCGATGTTCGACACCCTGAGCGCCGCGACCGACAGGTTCGTGGCCTCCAATCCGCCGCCGTCCGGCGACGGGGCATAAGCCGATCGCGAGCAGCAGGCCACCCGGGCAGAGCACGTGCGGCGTCAGGCGGCGCGGCTCACTTCGCCTGCCGCCGGCCGCAGCCGCGCCCGCTCGATCTCGGTTCGGGCGATATCGCGCACAACCGCCGCGCCAAGCGCGGAAAGCGCGCTTTCACTCATGAACCCCGGATCGAACACCCGGGCGGCGATCGCCCGCACCGCCGCTCCGGACGGCGGATGCGGATTGCGGCCGACGATTTCAGACCGCGCCCGCATGATGCGTCTGAGGTCGCTCTCAAGATCGCTCCCCAGCGCCATGCGCGCGCACAGGCTGGCAAATCCCACTCCACCGCGATCGCGAATAAGCGTGCGCACCCGTGCGACCGGAATGCGCGAAGCCGCCGCCAGAGCGTGCTCCAGGACGCCGGTGCTGCCGCAGATCGCCGCGCGGACGAGGAACGGGTCAACGATCCTTCCATCCCGCGCCCAGCGCTCGGCGACATCGCGAAGAACCTCCGGCGCCCTGCTGCCGGCATAGGCGATGAGCGCATGGTCGACGGCGCTGCCGGCGCTCACCTGTGCGGTCCTGCGATCGAGCCACCCGTTCTCGGTGACGAAACGGCTGAGCCGTTCGGCCACTTCCGCGACATGGGTCTCGACCAGCGTCGCCGGCGCGCCCGGCCGCTCGAGCAGTGCATCGCGCAACGCGTGATGATCCGGGAAACGGGCGATCAGCCGGTCGAACCCGGCCCGCGGCAGGACGGCGCCCC
>Ga0326597_10001315_pt1 | contig 40587 bp, 41 predicted proteins | sample RVTome_12_FD_203789 | JGI IMG/M metagenome (GOLD analysis project Ga0326597, IMG submission 203789) | Soil microbial communities from uranium-contaminated site in the Upper Colorado River Basin, Wyoming, United States - RVT100D185 | ecosystem: Environmental > Terrestrial > Soil > Contaminated >... | reverse complement strand
GATGACATAGCCGTCCAGCAGCCGGGCGTGGTTCTTGTGCGGCCAGAAATTCGCGGGATAGAGCGCATACGGCCGGGACGGCCGCCAGTCGCTTGCGGGCGTGAGATCGCTCGGCCGCTTGTGCACGCCGGGATAGACGACGACCATGCGGTCCCCCGCCACGCCCGGAAAGTGTCTGGAGATGCTGCTTCGGGTGAATTGGGATATGCAGGCGATGACGTTCGCCCGCTCGAGCAGTGTCGTCCAGTCGCGGTCCCGGCGCTCACGTTCGGTGGAATCGATGAATTGGGGCAGGTCGCGGTGAAGCAGATCGTAAGCAATGGCAACGACCGGGACTCCCGGAATCGCAACGTGCTGGGTCGTGAAGGGGTAGAACATCAGGTCGATGCCATGGTCTCCGCCGTGCCTGTCGCCGCACCCGCGCGAGGCTTGCGGCGCGGCACCGGTCGGGCGATCCGGCTCCAGCGCGCAAGTGACAGCCGGACCCTCGAGCTCGAGGAGCTCGTCATGGTTCCACGGTGCGGTGAAGAGCCGCCATCTCAGTTCGGGAGCCTCCGCCACGAGGCCGCGCAGCAGGGTCAGGACCAGCACCTTGGCGCCGCCGTTTTCGCCCCCCGGCAGGACCGAGCGCAGATCGACACCGATCGTCATGCGGCCGGCCGTGTCGCGCCGCGACGGGGCGGGGAGGTTTCCGGCCCGGAGGTTACGCCCATCTCAAGCCGCCGCCGCCACTGCCCGGCCCCATGCGCCATCCACCGACGCCGCGGTCATTCCGGCCACCGACCTGGCGTGGCCGCGAAAGATGGCGCCAACGCTTTCGAGGCATTCAGGCGAGCTCAGGCCGGTTCGGTTTCCCGTTTCGCCGCATTGACCCCGTAGCGGGCTTCCATTGCCCGGTACCGGTCAATTCCATTCAACTGATTGAGCTCGGAGAATGCCATGAGTTCGCTCAGATGGCCTTCGGTCGTGCCGTCGCGCTTGAGGACGGCCAGCGCCCGGCGGATTGCGGCCGAGGCCGCGAACAGCACCAGCGGGCCGTAGTCCACCAGCGCCGCGCCCATGTCCTGCAACTCGGGGATCGGGATCAGCGGGGTCTTGCCGCCCTCGACCAGGTTGACCCAGGACGGCGCCTCGACCTCGTTGATGATGCGCCCGACCTCTTCGACGCTCGTCGGCGCCTCGACGAAGATCATGTCGGCGCCGGCGCGCGCATAAAGATTGGCCCGGCGAATGGCGTCATCCAGCCCGTGGATTGCCAGCGAGTCGACCCGGGCCGTGATCACGAAATCGGGGTCGCGCCGGGCGTCGATGGCCGCCTGGAGCTTGTCCAGCATCTCGCCGGGCTCGACCACCTGCTTGCCAGCGAGATGCCCGCAGCGCTTCGGATAGACCTGGTCCTCGAGATTGATGCCGGCCGCGCCGGCCGCCTCGTACTCGCGCACCGTGCGGAAGGTGTTCAGCGCGTTGCCGAAGCCGCATCCGCCATCGGCGACGACGGGAATGTCGACGGCCTTGACCACGTTGGCGATCGCCGAGGTCATTTCGGTCAGCGTGACGAGTCCCATGTCGGGCATTCCGAGCATGCCGGCCGAGACACCAAAATCGTGGACGAACGCAAGATCGAAACCAGCCTGCTCAATGAGATGAGCGGACAGCGCGTCATAAGCGCCGACCATGACGGCGATTTGGGGGCGGGTGATCAATTGGCGGTAGCGCGTTGTCATCGGCATGGGGAGGTCTCCGCAACGAAGTGGCCGTTCGGAGCCTAGAGTATGATCCCGAGAAGGGGGAACATCTTTTGGCGAGGACCCATGAGCGAAGCCGACGAGGCCGGCTGCTGTGGCCACCGGCCCGCGGTGTCGCGGGACGCAAGGGCAGGTTTGGCCCGGGCCGAAGGAACCGGTTGGGCTTGTCTTCGTTTTGGCTAGAATGTGTGATTTAACCCGGCCGCCTGCCGGGATGGCTCGGCGGCTTGTGTGGCTTCTGGTTGAGGATGGATGGCGATGAGGCTCCTTTTCATGCTGCTTGGCACGGCGGTTCTGTTCGCGTCCCAAACTTGCGAGGGCGCGGCTCAAGCAGGATCGAGGGCGCCCGCTCTCTGGCTGTTCGCTCAGGCTGAGGACGCGGAGGCGTGCCCGCCCGAAGGATGCCCGGAGCAACCGCAGTCGGGGGCAGAGCCGTCCGGGGCGGAGCAGCAGGAAGAGATCGAGGACGCGCAGGAGAACGCGGAAGTCGAGCAGCCGGAACCGGCCGTGGAGGGCCAGCCGGGCGAGCCGGCAAGCGGGCAGCAGCAACAGCTTGAGGGCATTCAGCAGCCGCAACAACCGGCAATCGTCAAGCCGGGTCAGCCGCAGCAGCCGGCAACCGTCGAGCCGGGTCAGCCGCAGCAGCCGGCAACCGCCGAGCCGGTTCAACCGCAGCAGCCGGCAGCCGTCGAGCCGGGTCGACCGCAGCAGCCGGCAACCGTCGAGCCGGGTCAGCCGCAGCAACCGGCAACCGTCGAGCCGGGTCAGCCGCAGCAACCGGCAACCGTCGAGCCGGGTCGACCGCAGCAGCCAAGGCGGGAGCAAGAGGACGTCTTGCAGCAGCTCCGTCAGCAATTCGAGAGCGGGGCGCAGCAGCAGCGTCAGGAGGGCCAGAATCGCCGGCGCCAGCCGTCGGGTGGTGGTGGACGGGAAGCCGAGCCCATACCCGTGCCCGTACCGGAGCAAGCACGAGACACCACGGTCGAGGAGCAGCTCGAGCGTCAGGGCGACCGCGAGGAGGCGGAGAACGTTCGCGACATGCGCGAAGAGCTCATCCGGCAACTCCTGCAGGCCATTGTTCCACCCCAGGCCCAGCCGCCCGCCGGGCCGCAGCGGTTCGATCGTCGGGGCAATGGCGAGCGCTTCGGCGCGGCGCGGCCTGAGGGGCAGCCTCCGCGCGCCCTTGACGGTCGAGGTCGGAACGGCTTTTACGCGCGCGACGAATCGCAGGGCGACATGGTCGACCAGCGGGCCGGGCGCGTCATCTTCGAGCTTGGCGGCGGGCAGCTCTATGTCAGGCCCGTGGTGCCCGACGAGGGGGGCAGGCTGCTTTATGGCGCTCGCGATGTCGACGTGCAGCAGTTGCCAGGGGGCCGGACCCGCAGTGTGGTCCATGCCCGCGATGGCGGGCAAATCATCACCGTGCGCAACCGCTACGGCGATATCCTGCGCCGCATCAAGGTGCTCCCGGGCGGGCGCGAAATTGTTCTGATCGACAATCGCCCGGACTTCGACGACAGCCGGCGCGGTCCGCCGATCCTGCGCAACGTTCCGCCGCCGCGGGTGACGATTCCGCAACGGCGCTACATCATGGATCTGGGCCGTGCCTCGCGGGCGGATATCCGCTGGGCGCTGCTCGCGCCTCCGGTCGCGCCGCTGCCGCGCCAGTTCACGCTCAACGAGGTGTTGAGGAACCAGCAGGTCCGGGCCTATTCGCCGCGCATCGATCTCGACACGATCACCTTCGATTTTGGCAGCGCCACGATCGGCGCCGATCAGATGCCGGCGCTGTACGAGCTCGGATATGAGATGGAGCAGGTGATTGCCGAGAACCCGGACGAGATCTACCTCATCGAGGGCCATACCGACGCGGTCGGCTCGGACTATGACAATCTCTTCCTTTCTGACCGCCGCGCCGAGGCGGTCGCGGTCGCGTTGTCGCAGAACTTCTTGATCCCGCCGGAAAACCTCATAACCGAAGGCTACGGCGAGCAGTATCTGAAGATCCCCACCGACGGGCCGGAGCGGCGCAACCGGCGGGCGAGCGTCCGCAGGCTGACGGATCTGCTTTATCATGCCGGCAGCCAATAGATCGTCGCCGGAAGTCGATCATCGGGGAGCGCGCGCCGGCAAAGCCTCGACGCGGGATCTCAGCGGACCTGGGGATCGCGGCCGCGGACACCGGCTGCTTGATCGGCGCGGGGCGAGGGTGGATTACTGCGTCCGAGCCGATCGACCGGTCGGAGACTCGTCACACAAACTCCGAGGCCGCGACGACGTGTCGGTTGCCGGCGCCGGAGACGGCGCCAGAGCACGGAGGAACCCGCGATGCCCGTAACCGCTGAGAGCGAACCCAAGCAGACCTTTTCCGTCGTCCCGCTCACCGAGGAGGTCGGCGCCGAAATCGTCGGCATCGACCTTGCCGCGCCGCTCGACGAAGAATCCTTTTCCCGGATCCGCGCCGCGTTCTTCAGCCACTCGGTGCTTGTTTTCCGCGGTCAGGCGATCACCGAGGACCAGCAGATCGCGTTCAGCCGCCGCTTCGGCGAGCTCGAGATCCATGTGCTCGAGCAGTTCCTCCATCCGCGGCATCGGGAGATCCTGCTGATCTCGAACATCGTCGAGAACGGCCGCAATATCGGTCTCGTCGACGCCGGCCGGTACTGGCACTCCGACCTCGCCTACAAACCGGTGCCGAGCATGGGATCGCTGCTCTACGCGGTCGAGGTGCCGCATGACGATGCCGGACGCCCGCTCGGCGACACGCTGTTCGCGAGCGTCGCGGCTTCCTTCGATGCACTGCCGGACGATCTGAAACGGCGGGTCGCCGGGCTGAAGGCGCTCAACAGTCTCGATCACACCTTCGATCGCAAGCGCAAGGACCTCGACGTCAGGATCGAGGAGCAGAACAGGCAAGCGGCCGAAGCCATCACCCGCACCCGGGTGAGCGCGGAACAGAAGAAAGTGGCAGAGGCGGTCCATCCGGTGATCCGCACCCATCCCGTCACCGGTCGCAAATGCCTCTACGTCAACGATTCGACGACGGTGAGGATCATGGATGTCCCGGAGGCGGAGAGCGAAGAGCTGCTCGGCGAGCTGCGCGCCCGCTGCATCCGGCCCGATTTCGTCTACCGCCACAAATGGCGGCCGGGCGACCTCGTGATGTGGGACAACTGCTCGTCCCAGCACCAGGCGGTCGCCGACTATGCGCTGCCGCGGCGCCGCAGGATGCACCGCACGACCATCACCGGAACGGTGCCGTTCTGAATTGCGCGCCGGGGGTCGTCGCCGGCATTCCTCCCGCGCCGGGTAGCGATTTGCTCTATCTCATTGTTTTGTCGCGCTTTCCAGGCGGAGAAGGTGTTCCCGCTTTCCTCAATGCGCTGTCATTCTACCGCTACCGGTCTATCCCAATTACTATTACGTTACTTACCGCTCGGGACTATAATCGGCGTGAGGGTGACGGGCCTTCACAGGAGGAGTGGCAATGCGCAAATTGACCTTTGTGGTCCTGGCTGCTGCGGTAAGCCTCGCCGGACTCATGCTGCCGTCCCAGACAGCGGCGAAGAATAAAGCCCAAATTATCGTGGAAAAAGTAGCGGTATGTACAACTGAACGCCGCAAAGACTACGGTAACTGTAATGAAGAAGAGCTCAATGGGTTCTCGCAGGCCTCGGTAGACCGTTGCTTTAGTGCGGCGGACACGAAGTTCAAGATATGTGAAATAGAGGCGCATCGATCGGTTTTCGTCACTCCGTTGCCCCCTCGGGTGACCCCACCGGTGGCGGTAGGCGGGGCGATCCAGCAATAATCGGAACCGGATCACGCTGTCGTTGGCCGAGAGAAGCGCGCGGAGAACCGCCGGGTCACGGATCGGCGAACGCCATGAGCTGGTCATGGACCGCGCGCTCGATCATCAGGCCCTCGCGCCGTCCGCGCTCGCGGGCGCGGAACGCTCGTTCGGAGGGGATGCGGATTTCATCGACGCCTGGCTGGCGGGGCGTCTTCTTGATGCGCTCGATCAGCGCCGAGAGCTGCCGCTTGTAGTCCTCGGGCGGCATCAGCAGGCCGGGATCGAATGAGATGAACACAAAGCCGAAATCCTGGACCCGGCCTCGCGGCAAGGCCGCGCCGGCGAGGAGTCCCAGCGCCTGGACGATGAGCGCGAGGCCGAAGCCCTTGTGGCCGCCGAAGGGCAGGAACGTTCCGAGCAGCGCCGCGGCGGCGTCGCGGGTCGGGTGGCCCTGATCGTCTAGCGCGACGCCCCTGGGCAGCGGCCGGCCGATGCGCGCGGCGAGGACGGCCTCGCTGCGGGCGATCGCCGAGGTCCCGATGTCGAGGATCAGGGGATCGGGCTCGCGCGGCAGGCCGACGGCGATCGGGTTGGTGCCGAGCTCGGAAACCCTGCCGCCGAGGGCGGCCATATAGGGCTCGCCGCTGGCGGTGTGGATGCAGGCCAGCCCGGCGCGCGCGATCATTTCAACGTAGCGGGCGTTTCTGCCACTGTAGAAACTGTTGTGGACGCCCACCAGCGACATGCCGACCGCGCTCGCCTTGTCGATCGCGATCTCGGCCGCGCGGTGCAGAGAGTAAAGACCGACATGATTGCCGCCATCGATCAGCGCCGAGACCGGGGTCTCGCGCACGATCGCCACCGGCGTGCGCTCCTGCCTCGCGCGCGGGTCCTCGACGATCGACAGAAGCCGGGCAAGGCCGAGCGCCGGGTAGCCGCAGAGCTCGGCGTCGACCAGATTGGCGGTGATGATGCTTGCCTCCTGCTTGCTGTAGCCGACCCGCTGGAGGGCGCGGGTTGCGAGCGCCGTGGCCTCTTGGATGCCGAGCGCGACCTTGCCGGCGGCCGGCCGGCGGGTCCGCTTGCCCGTGGTCATGCCGGCCGGGCGATGACGGGGCCGGGCCGGATGATCGGCGCCGGCATCGTTGCACGATTGATCCGCCAGCCCGTGCCTGCTCCAGTCTGCCTGGCCGAGCGTGCGGCCCGATCGACGATATCGGGATCGGCGCACCGGGCCTTGTCCGGCGTGACGCGAGTTCGGCTCTTGCCGCTCACGACGGTGCTGTCGGGGCTCATTGCGCTGCTCCTGCCTCGTTTGGCGGCGTCCGAGCGGGTTCGGGCGAACGGGATGGTCGCGGTCCGATCCGTCGGGCGGCGGGCAGTATAGGCCCTGTCTCGGCATCGCGATGAAACGGATTTGGTGCGCGGGAACGCCGCCTCGAGACCTCGAACCGGCCGGGCCGAAATCAGCGACCCTGCCCAAGGCGCCGCGATCGGGCGCAACGGGGGAGGTTTGCCGATGAGCATCGGCACGGCGGGGGATGCGCACGCGGCGGCGCGCAATTTCGCGGCACTCAGAAATTGCGACCGCGGGCCGGTCAGCGATGACTATGTGCTGATCCGCGATGTCATGGTGGCGATGGGCGACGGGGTTCGGCTCGCGAGCGACATCTCACTGCCGGGCGCCGTGGTGCCGATCACCATCAATCTGTGGATGACCGGCCACCAGATCTGCTGGATCTTCGGCGTCGAGTGGCTGGAAGAGGCGCTGGAAAAGCTCGATGCCTCCCGGCTCGACGGCGTGGTCCGGAAAATGCGCTGCCCGTTTCTGATCACCCATGGCGCCGAGGACGAGCCGGTGCCGCTCGCCGATGCCGGGGCGCTCTACAGCGCGTCGGGCTCGCCCGACAAGACGCCGCGCGTGTTCACGGCCGAGGAGGGCGGCGCCCAGCACTGCCAGCGCGATTATGCGAGCATCGCCTTCGCCGTCATGTTCGACCGGCTCGAGGACAAGCTCTGAGTCCGGGGCGCTGCCCCCGCGTGGCCGGACCCCGAAGTGACGAATGGCGGCACCGCCCATTCCGGTGCACAGTCGCCGGCGCCGCCGGCCCGGCCGGGACCGTGGCCTGCTCGCGCTGACCAAGAGGAGATGCATATGAGCGATGAAACAGTCTGGGACCGGCTCGAGCGGCCCGATGTCGATGAGCGCCTGGACAAGGCGCGGGCGATCCGCGATCAGATGGGCATCTACGGCGAAGGCGGTCAGGCGTCGCGCGAGTTCTACGAAATTTCCCCGACCCATACCCAGGGCGTCATCGAATGGTGCTTCGGCATGGTGTGGAGCCAGCCGCAGCTCGACCTCAAGACCAAGGAAATCTGCGTCATGTGCACGATGGCGGCGCAGGACCTGCCGGATGAGCTCGCTTGGCACGCGCGCTCGGCGCTCAATCTCGGCCTCACCAGGGAGGAGATCATCGCGGTCATCGTCCAGTGCTCGCCCTATATCGGCCTGCCGAAGACCAACCACGCGCTGAGAGCGGTGGCCAGGATGTTCAAGGAACTGGAATCCGGGCCGTCGTCCTGATACCTGCTTCGCCCCTGCCCCAACCAGACGGAACGCCGACATGCCCAACCATGACATCCCGCTCAGCCCTTATGGGCCGACCGCCGGGCGCGACCATATGGACCAAAGGCCGCGTCCAAAGACCCTTACCATCGATCTGCACAATCATTTCCGGGTTCCCGCCGCCGAGGCGCTGGTCAAACCATATCTGCCGGAAAAGGTTCATCCAGCGGATTCGGCCAGCGAGCTCACGCGGAAGATCCGCGCCCGGCACGCCGAGACCCGCAAGGCCCATCAATCCGACATCGATCAGCGCATCGCCGACATGGACGGCATGCAGCTCGACGTGATGGCGGTCTCGTGCAGCCCGGCGATGTTCTACTACATGGTCGACCCGAGCCTCGGCGCCGAATCGGGCCGGATCATCAACGACGCGATCGATGCCGCGGTCAGGAAGCATCCGGCGCGGCTGACCGGAGTGGGGACGGTTCCGCTTCAGGATACCGACCTGGCGCTCAGGGAGCTCGACCGCTGCGTCGGCGAGCTCGGATTTCGCGCCATCCAGATCGGCTGCCGGGTGCGCGAGGAGGAGCTGTCGGCCGAGCGCCTGGAGCCGTTCTGGGCGCGCTGCGAGGAGCTCGATGTCCTGATCTTCATTCACCCGTCCTCGTTCGAGAGCCCGCGCCTCAGGGAGCATTACCTCGCCAATACCGTCGGCAATCCGCTCGATACCGCGGTGGCGGTGCACCACCTGATCTTCGACGGCGTGATGGCGCGCTACCCGGGGATCAAGTTCTACCTCTCCCATGGCGGGGGCTTTGCCGCGGCCTATGGCGCGCGGATGGATCACGCCTATGGCGCGCGCGAGGACGCGAGGGTGAAGATTTATGAAAAGCCCAGCACCTATCTGAGGCGGTTCTATTTCGATACCATCGTGTTCTCCGTCGATCAGCTCGCGTATCTCATCGGCAAGTACGGCGCCGACCATCTCGCGCTCGGCACCGACTATGCGGCCGACATGGGCGAGTACGATCCGGTCGAGCACGTCTACCAGGTTCCCGGGCTCAGCGAGGCCGACCGCGAGAAGATCTGCGGGCTCAACGCGCTGAGGTTGCTCAACCTCGACCACACCCGGTTCTCGGCATGATCGGGCGTCGGCGTAGGGGGCGAGGCCGGACCGATCCCGCCGCGCGGCCGGGCGAGGCGACGCCGGCAGGCGGCACAGGCCCGGCGCCGAACCACAACTGCGCAAGGCGGAGATGACCGATGGCGCAGAAGAAGTTCGATATCGCGAGCATTCCCGGCGACGGGATCGGCCAGGAGGTGATCCCGGCCGGCCAGGCGGTTGCCGACGCCGCGGCAAAGCGCCATGGCGTGACACTCAACTGGACCGTGTATCCCTGGTCGTGCGCGCGCTATCACGAGACCGGCCGGCTGATGCCGGAGGACGGGATCGCCCAGGTGAAGTCACACGATGCGATCTATCTGGGGGCGGTCGGCTGGCCGGGCGTGCCGGACCATGTCTCGCTGTGGCAGCTCCTCATTCCGCTCCGGCGCGAGCTCGACCAGTTCGCCAACGTGCGGCCGGTCCGGCTTCTCAAGGGCATCACTTCTCCGCTCGCCGGGCGCGGGCCGGAGGACATCGACATGATCGTCGTGCGCGAGAATGTCGAGGGCGAGTACTCCGAAATCGGCGGCCGGCTCTATCGCGGCACCGAGCACGAGGCGGCCGTCCAGGAAGCCGTGTTCACCCGGCGCGGCGTCGACCGCATCCTCAAATACGCGTTCGATCTTGCCGAGACGCGCGAGCGCAAGCACGTCACCTCGGCCACCAAGTCGAACGGCATCGTCCACACCATGCCGTTCTGGGACGAGCGTTTCGCGGAAATGAAGAAGTCCTATCCGCATATCGCCACCGCGCAGTTCCACATCGACATTCTTTGTGCCAACTTCGTCCTGCATCCGGACTGGTTCGACGTGGTGGTCGGCTCGAACCTGTTCGGCGACATCCTGTCCGACCTCGGGCCGGCGGTCGCCGGTTCGATCGGCATCGCACCGTCGGCGAACATCAATCCGACGCGTGAATTCCCGTCGATGTTCGAGCCGGTGCACGGCTCGGCGCCCGACATCGCGGGAAAGGGCGTGGCCAATCCGATCGCCGCGGTGTGGACCGCGGCGATGATGATGGACCATCTGGGCGCGGCGGAGATGGCGCAGACGATCGAGGATGCGATCGAACATGTCCTTCAGGACCCGGCGGCGCGGACCCGCGATCTCGGCGGGACGGCATCGACCAGAAACTGCACCGGGGCGCTGCTCGACGCCATCGGCTGAGCAGGCGCGGCGGCTCGGGCTCGTGGCCGGTGGCGGCGTTGACCGCCCGGTGGACCGACGCTACGCTCGCCGCCGGCCATAAACGTTCCCTCGCTCCTCCCCCTCACCGACGGCGATCGGATGACCGAGCTTCTCGACTGGGAGTTCACCGAAAAGTGGCGGCAGCGCTGGGCCGAGTGGATGACACCGGGCGGCCATGGCGCGATCGCCGACGTGCGCAACGAGAGCCTCGCCTGGACCGCGCCCGGCAAGCCGCTGTCCGAATGCACGGTGGCGCTTGTCACCACCGGCGGGGTCCATCTGCGCACCCAGGAGCCGTTCGACGTGATGAAAGAGGACGGCGACTGGTCGTTGCGCGAAATTCCGGCGGATACGCCGCCGGGCGCGCTGATGATCACCCACACCCATTACAACCATCTCGACGCCGACCGCGACGTCAACGTCATGTTCCCGATCGAGCGGCTGGCCGAGCTCGCCGAGGAGGGCGTGATCGGCGGCGTCGCGCGCACCCATTTCGGAATGATGGGCTGGGTGCCGGACCCGCGCGCGACGGTGCGCGACACGGTCCCGACCATCGTCGCGCGGGCCAGGTCCGAGAACGTCGATATCGTTCTGCTCACACCCGGATGACCGATCTGCCATCGGTCCGTGGGACTGATCCAGAACGCGATCGAGCACGCCGGCATCGCCACCATGTCGCTCACCGCGCATCCCCACATCACCAGGATGGTGGGCGCGCCGCGAGCGATCTACATGCGCTTCCCCCAGGGCAACCTCGTCGGGCAGGCGTTCAACCCGGAGCAGCAGCGCGAGATCCTGCAGACCGCGCTCGCGGCGGTGGCATCGATGTCGGAGGCCGGCGCGATCCTCGAGTATCCGGGCCGCTGGCGTGGCTCGCTGCGCGCCGGGAGGGGGTAGCGGGTCGTCATGGTTGAAATCACCGATCGCGACCTCGACCAGGCGCTCGAGAATTTCGAGCAGATGATCGAGGCGCTGGAGCGCTACCGCGCGAGCCTTGAGGCGCGCCGGGCGCGGTATGAGGCCCAAGGCCGCGATCCCAAGACCTATGCGAGTGTGATCTCCGGCAATCTGAAGCGCATCGACCGGCTCGAGGAGGCGCTGGAGGGTGATGTCTACGATCTCCTGCGCCATCTTCTGGACGGGAGCGGTGTTCTCGCGAGCGTTGACGAGGGGCGCTGGATCTGAGGCCGGATCGCCGTTCCCGGACCCGGACCGCCCGGGCCATTCGGGCAGGCGCGGGCCGCGGGCGGGGCCATTTTCGCAGACTGCCGCCGGCGTGCAAACGCGGCCCGATCGGCACTATCGCAACCAGGGAGGGAATGACCCATGGGGCAGAAACTGAAGCTGACCGCGAGCGACGGCCACGATTTCGGCGCCTACCGGGCCGAGCCGGCGGGGGCGGCCAAGGGCTCGGTCGTCGTCATTCAGGAAATCTTCGGCGTCAACCACCACATCCGCGCGGTTTCGGACCGGGTCGCCGAACTCGGCTACACGGCGATCGCGCCGCAGCTGTTCGACCGGTTCGAGCCTGACTTCGAATCGGGCTATTCGCCGGACGAGATCGCGCACTGCCGCGGCTTCCTCGCCAATATCGACTGGGACGCGTTCCTGCGCGATGTCGAGGCGGCGCGCGCCGTTGTCGCGGTCCCGGGCAGGACCGCGATTGTCGGCTTCTGCATGGGCGGCTCGGTCGCCTTCCTGGGCGCCTGCCGGATCGACGGGTTCGACGCCGCGGTGGCCTATTATGGCGGCCGGATCGTCGATTTTTCCAACGAGGTTCCGCGTTGTCCGACGCAGATGCATTTCGGCGAGCTCGACGAGTCGATCCCCATGAGCGCGGTCGAGACCATCAAGGCCAAGCGCGGCGACTGCGACATTCACGTCTATCCGGGTGCCGCGCACGGCTTTCACTGCGACGAGCGCGGCAGTTTCCATCCCGAGGCGGCGAAAGCGGCCTGGGAGCGGACAACGGCGTGGCTGGCCGGGCACATGGCCTGAACGGGCGCCCGCGGGAGGCAGCGCATGTTCGATTTCGACCGCATCATCGAACGCCGGGGGACGCACTCGTCGAAATGGGACAACATGGCGCCGCGCTCGGGAATCGATGCGCCCGATGCCATTCCGATGTGGGTGGCGGATATGGAATTCGCGGCGCCGCCGGGGGTGACCGAGGCGCTTCAGAGCGAGGTCAGGCGCGCGGTCCACGGATACTACGCCGATACCGGAAGCTGGGCCGAAGCACTCGCGGAGTGGCTCGCGCGGCGGCACGGACTTGAGATCGATCCGGCCTGGGTGAGCCCGACCCCCGGCATTGTTTCGGGACTCGGGCTGACTTTGCAGGCGGTGAGCGAGCCCGGCGACGAGGTGGTGCTGTTTGCGCCGGTCTACCATGCGTTCCGCAGGATCATTCCGGCCAACGGGCGGCGCATCCTCGATGCGCGGCTGGTGCGGGAGGGCGGGCGCTACCGGATGGATCTGGATGGCCTGCGCGGCCAGCTCACGCCGCGCACCAGGATCGTATTCCTGTGCAGCCCGCACAATCCCGGCGGCACGGTGTGGTCACCGGACGAGCTTCGCGCGCTGGCGCTGTTCTGCGCCGAGCACGACCTGATCCTCGTTTCCGACGAGATTCACTGCGATCTCGTGTTCGCCGGCTCGAAGCATGTGCCGACGCTCGCCGCCGCGCCCGAGGTCGCCGGCCGGCTGGTGAGCTGCTTCGCCGCGACCAAGACGTTCAATCTCGCCGGGGCCCATGTCGGGGCGTGCGTGACCTCGAACCCGGAGCTGAAATCCCGCCTCGATGCGCGGATCGCGGCGAGCGGGCTTGGCTCGTACAACCGGTTCGGCATGATCGCAACCGAGGCGGCGTGGCGGTCGGGCGCGGAATGGCTCGATGCCCTCATGGTCTATCTTGCCGGGAACCGCGATCTGTTCGACCGCCGCATCGAGGCCGCGGCGCCGGGTGCCCGCTCGATGCGGCTCGATGCCACCTATCTCGCCTGGGTCGACTTTTCCGCGACCGGGCTCGACCCGGAAGATGTCGCCGAACGGGTCGGGACCCGCGCACGGATCTTCGCGAGCCCGGGCCCGCAGTTCGGACCGGGCGGGGAGACGTGGCTGCGGCTCAATTTCGCCCTGCCGCGCCCGATGCTCGACGAGGCCCTGAGGCGGCTCGAGGTGGCGTTCGTTGATGTGCGGCAGGACGGGCGGGCAGTTTCCGGCGCCGCCTGACCTGCCGGCGGTTCGGGCAGCGGGGCGAGCCGTGTCCCCGGCATCCGGGATCGCGGCCGCCGGTGCGCGGGGCGGTGCGCTCAATTCATGAAATGGGTCAGCTCGCGGTCTTGGGCGGCGCGAGGATTTTCCAGATGCCATCGGCGGAGGCGACGGCGCGCCCGCCGGCAGTCAGGATCCCGCGCACGAAGATGACCGACCGGGTCTTGCGCACGACCTCCGGTGCGGTCTCGATGAACTCGCCGATATGGGCGGCGTCGACGAAGCGGACGGAGAGTTCGATCGTCGCCTGGGGCATGTTGTTGTTGACCCGGCGGCCGGCGAGCGCCAGCGCCCGGTCGGCGAACGCGGCCAGAACGCCGCCATGGATGACGCTGCGCCGGTTCTTGTGTCGCTCCTCGGCGATGAAGCCGTAGCGCATGCTCTCACCGTCGGACCTGAAATAGACCTGGCCGACGAACTCGGTATAGCCCACCGCTTCCAGCGGCTGCCACCCGTCCGCCACAAGCGATTCTTGGCTGCGCGCCGCCCGCGCTTCACTCCTCACCGTCATCGCCGGTCTCCCTGTCCGCCATCCGTCGCGCGCGATCGCGCAGTCAGCCGAGGCGCCGGCGATAGAGCGAGATCAGCCGTTCCCAGTGGCGCTCGGCGGCCGGCCGGTCGTAGACCCTGCGCTCAGGGAATGCAAAGCCGTGATGGACCCCCGGACAGAGCTCGAGCTCGCCCGGGCTCCCCGCCGCCGCGAACAGGCGCCTCAGCTCCTCGACCATGTCGAGCGGCGCCAGATCGTCGAATTCGGCGCAGGCGATGTAGAGCTCGCCGGCGACCTTGCCGAGCGACAGGTGCGGGCTTTCGTCCGCGTCGCTGACCAGCCAGGTGCCGTAAAAGGATGCCGCGGCAGCAACGCGGCCCGGGTAGCGCGCGGCGGCGGCAAGCGCGTAAGGCCCGCTCATGCAATAGCCGTGGACCCCGACCGACCCGCTCCTGGCCCCGTCCTCGGCGTCGATGAATTCGAGCAAGCCCGCCACATCGTCCATGACCGGGGGGATGGTCATCCTGGTTCTGATCGCGCGCATGCGCTGGTGCTCGGGGCTGCCGTGTTCGAGCACCTGCGGCCCGAACACGGAATCGCGTCCGGCGCGGTAGTAGAGATTGGGCAGGACCACATAGTAGCCGACGCTGGCCAGCCTTCGCGCCATGTCGCGCAGTTCCTCGCGGATGCCCGGCGCGTCCATGAGAAAGAAGACGGCGGGATGGGCGCCGCGCTCGGGCCGGCAGATGAAGCTCTCCATCGCGCCGGATCGAGTTGTGATGTCCAGGGTCTGCTCGATCATGGTTCTGTCCTGTGCCGGATGCCAATTTGCGCGGTCCGCGTGGAGCGGCGCCACGATGCGCGGCCCGTCCGCCGGTGCCGGGCCCCATCTTGCGTTCGAGGGCGGTTCCCTTTACCGGGGTGGAACCAGAAGCGATGATACGACACCGAACATTGGGGGGTGAACATGGCGAATGAACTCTCGGGGAAGGTTGCGATCATCAGCGGCGGCAGCCGCGGCATCGGACGCGCGATCGCCAAATCGCTTGCCGGGGCCGGCGCGCAAACGGTGCTGGCGGCGATGTCGCGGGAAAACCTCGACCGGACGGCTGGCGAGATCGCCGCGGCGGGCGCGCCAAGGCCGAGCGTCGTCGCCGCGGACCTGCGCACGCTGGACGGCTGCAAGTCGGTGTTCGACGGGGTCAACGAGGCCCATGGGCGCTGCGACATTCTGGTCCATTCGGCGGGCGGCACCCGGGCCGGCAATTTCCTCGAGCAGGCCGACGATGTCTGGCTCGACGGCTTCGCATTGAAATTCTTCGGCGCGGTGCGGCTGACGCGCCTCCTGTGGCCGATGCTGAAAGAGGCCGAAGGCCATGTCGTCTTCATCGATGGCGGCATGGCGCGAACGCCCAATCCGGGAAACCTGATCGGCGGCTCGGTCAATGCGGCGCTGGCCAATTTCGCCAAGGGACTGTCCAGCCATGGAATCCGCGACGGGGTGAACGTCAACACCATCCATCCCGGCCGCACCGAGACCGACCGCAACACCGAACTCGTGCGCCAGCAGGCGCAGGCCGAGGGCAAGACCGTCGAACAGGTTGGCGAGGCAATCGCCAGCAATGCCGGCGTTCGCCGGCTCGGCCAGCCAGAGGATATCGCCGCGCTGGCGCTGTTCCTGGTCTCGCCGGGCGCAGGTCACATTCAGGGCGCGTCGATTCCGGTCGATGGCGGCGGAACCAAGGGGCTGTTCTGACCTTCGCCGCATCGTTTCAGGCGCCACGGCAATATGACCGACATTCCCGGGCACATCGAGGATCTGGTCACCGCCAACCGGATTCTCGCCCATGAGCGGGTGCTCGATTCGTTCGGCCATGTCAGCATCCGCGATCCCGGACGGGCGGGTGTCTATCTCATGTCGCGGGCGCGGGCGCCGGGGCTCGTCGAGGCGGGCGACATCATGGCGTTTTCGCTCACCGGGGAGAACGTCGGGTCGAGCCCCGGCAAGCCCTATTCGGAGCGGTTCATCCATGGCGCGGTCTACGAGGCGCGCCCGGACGTGATGTCGGTGGTGCACAGCCACGGCCCGAGCGTCGTTCCGTTCACTGTCGTCGCCCGGCCGATGCGGCCGCTCATGCATCTGTGCGCGCCGATCGGCGACAACATTCCGAACTGGGACATCGCGGCCCGGTTCGGCGACGCGACCAACATGCTGGTGACCGGGATCGACATGGCGCGTGATCTCGCGCGCGTCCTCGGGCGGGAGACCATGGCGCTGATGCGCGGCCATGGCTGCGTCGTCACCGGCTCGTCGCTGAGGGACGCGGTGTTCACCTCGGTCTACATGGAAATGAATGCCGACATGCAGATCAAGGCGATGGCCATGGGCGAGGTGACCTATCTCTCGGCCGGGGAGATCGCCGCCGTCCGCTCGGGCCGCGCGGGCTTCACGCTCGAGCGGGCCTGGGAAGACTGGTGCGCCCGCGTCGGGCGGCGCTACATCCCCGGCGCCTGGGACTACGGGACCGGGTTTTCCCGCACCGACCGCTGAATCCCGGACCATCAACGAGCCAAAGGACCCTCAAACATGGCGCGACTGCCCTATCTCAACCTGAGTGACCTTTCCCCGGAAAACCAGGATCTGCTGGAGCGGCCGATCAACCTCAATCGGCTGCTCGTCAATTCGCCCAATTGCCGCCGCGCCGGCCTTTATCTGGCGCAATTCATCCGCTATGGCAGCCGGCTCGATTCCCGCCTCAGGGAACTCGCGATCATGACGGTCGGCTACCTCACGCGGGCGCCCTACGAGTGGTCGCATCATGTGATCCTGGCCAGGGATTTCGGCGTCTCGGACGACGACATCCGCGATCTCGCCAGTTTCCTGGAAGGCCGCGCGCACGGGCTCGACGCGCATGCCGCGCTCGCGGTCACGGCGGCGCGCGAGATGACCGAGGACATCGCCATGAGCGCGGCGACGTTCGATGCGCTCCATGAGTTCCTGAGCGATGAGGAAATGGTCGATATCGTCGTCACCATCGCCCATTACAACGCCATGGTGCGGGTCCTGGCGTCGTTCGACGTCGAGGTCGAGGACGACTACCTGCCGGGGCTGGAAAAGTTTCCGCTTCCCGCCTGACCGCCATCGGCCTGCGGTTTCGCGCTTGGGGTTGCTGCGAAGCACACGGTTTTGTGATGTAATGACCCGCAAGGGCGCCGCGGTCGGCCGGGACCGCGGCGCCGCGCGACACGCAAAACGACAATCAATCGGGAGGAAAGACGATGACTGGACGGACCTCGTTCCTCGTGACCGCTCTGTTTGGCGCCGCCTGCACGGCGGGCGCGGCGATTGGTGCCTCGGCCCAGGAGGACCCGGTCGCGGCGCGCGCGGTCGAAGGGGCAAAGGCCTATATCGCCGCCAACAATCTGGAAAATCCGAAGCTCGATATTCTTCTGAACTCGCTCTACCGCAACGCGATGCCCGATTTCGCGGCGGAGTGGAAGGAGTTGACCGGGGTCGAGATCGTTTCCGAGCCGCTCGGCTACACCGACATTCCGTCGAAGATCATGGGCGAGTGCGTCGCCAAGACCGGCGCCTTCGACATCTTCAACGACTTTCCCTACACCCAGCCGGACGCCGTCGGCTGCGGCGTGCTGCAGCCGCTCGACGAGTATGCGGCCAAGGGCGAGCCCGATTTCTCCGGAATCCCCGAGGCGTTCGTCGCCCAGCAGCAATATAATGGCAAGCAGTACAGCTTCGTGCTCGACGGCGACCACATCATGCTGGTCTTGAGGAAGGACATCGTCGAGAACGAAGCCGCGCGGGCCGAATTCCTCGCCGCGACCGGCAAGGAGCTCGCCTGCCCCGAGACCCTCGCCGACTGGGAGGAACAGGCCGCCTTCTTCCATACCAAGGCGGGCGAAACCCGCTGGGGCGTCACCTTCGACAAGCCGCTCTACGGGGCGATGGGCTACCGCTCGGTCAATTTCTCGCACCGCCACTTCCCGACCTATTTCGGCGGGCTCCTGTTCGACGAGGACATGAACCCGCGCATCAACACCGAGCAGGGCATCAACGCCATCACCGCCTTCGCCTCGATCGTCAAATACATGCCGGAAGACATCCAGGGCTGGGGCACGCCGCAAATCTATCCGTTCTGGGGCTCGGGCCAAGCCTATTCGGTGATGTCGTTTCCGTCGATCTTCGGCTATGGCAACGCCAACCCGGAAAGCGTCGTCAAGGACAAGCAGATTCCTTGCGTGATCCCGGCGACGACGGTCGGCGGCGAGCCGGTGCGGCGGGCCTCGGAAGCTGCCGGCACCTCCTATGAGGTCAACGCCTATTCGGACCATCCCGAGCTCGCCTACTGGTTCATCCAGTGGCTGACGAGCCCGTCGGTCGGCAACCGCGCCATCGCCCATGCCAGTGGCTTCTGGGACCCCTACCGGACGCAGAATCTCGGGGACGCGGGCATCGAGGCCAAATTCGGCCAGGAGTTTCTCGAGGCGACGCTCGAAAACTCGAAGTACACGACCTCGCTGCTCTATATCGAGGGCCACTATGAATACATGAAAATCCTCGACAACAACCTTGCCGACGTCATGAACAACAACATCACCCCGGAGGAGGCCGCCGCCAATATCGAAGCGGGCTGGAACGGGGTCACCGAGGACATCGGCCGCGACAACCAGATCGATGTCTGGCGCAAGGGAGTCGAGGCCGGCCTTTACGTCGACAAGTTTTGACGCCCGTCGGGTTCGCCCGAGGTCATGCGCATCGCCAGGCAAGTTAGGTCCGGGGTCGCTCCTCAGGAGGAGGAAATCCAAGGAGTCATCCCCGCCCTGAGGAGGCCCGGACGGCCGTCTCGAGGGGTTTCCCGCCTCTTTGCAGGGGGCCCACGAGGGGTAGGTCCATCGCATGTGAACGCATGGCGGGCAGCGGACTCCTTCCTCCCCCTGGAAGGGGGAGGAACAAGGTGGGGGTCAAGCGGCGGATGCCGGGGACTTCGGCCGGTCCCGGCCAACCCCCTCCCCATCCCTCCCCCTTTCTGGGAGAGGGAGGAGCCAAATGTGCGTGCGCTGCCACAAGGGGGGAGGGTGCCTTATCCCGCACCGTCAGCGGGCTGGTCGGCCTTGTGGGCAGTGGACAGGGCTGGGACCCTTGGTCGATCCGGCTGCGGTGAGTCCCGCCATGGCTGAAGCGACCGCGATCCGAGGCGGGACTGCCCGGATCGGCGGTCCGTTCGCGCGGCTCGGTGCCTGGCTCGCCCAGGAGCGGGTGTTCCGCTGGATCCCGTTCGTGCTGGTCGAGGGCACGTTCATCCTCGTCATCATCGTGCCGTTCGTGCTGACGGTCTACATCAGCCTGCTGCGCTGGCGCGCCAACCGGCCGTTCGAGCAGGCCACTCTGTCGGGCTTTCGCAACTACGAGCAGGTGCTGACCGACTGGGGGTTCTGGGAGTCGCTCGGCCGCACCTTCTATTTCGCAGGGTTCGCCGTCGCGTTCGAGCTCGTCATCGGCTTCGTGCTGGCGATGCTGGTTCACCGGGTGAGGCGCGGCAAGCGCGTCTACATCACCATCTTCCTGATTCCGATGATGGTGGTGCCGGTGGTCGCCGGCTACAACTTCTCGATGATCTATCTCGACTCGGGGCCGCTCAACCAGCTCCTCGCCCCGATCGTCGAGGCGTTCGGCATCAACCCGCGCATCAGATGGCTGTCCGATCCGCTGGCCGCCCAGTGGGCGATCATCCTGGCCGATGTCTGGCAATGGACGTCGCTCACCTTCCTCATCTTCCTGTCGGGCTTTTCGGCACTGCCGCCCCAGCTGATCGACGCGGCGCGCGTCATGGGGGCGAGCCGGCGGCAGATCTTCTTCTGGGTCGAGCTGCCGCTCCTGAAGCCCGCGATCGTGATCGCGATCGTGATCCGCTCGATGGAGGCGCTGAAGCTGTTCGACCCGGTCGTGCTCCTCACCTTCGGCGGGCCCGGCACCTCGACCCAGACCGTCGCCTACTATCTGTGGGAGCAGGTCTGGCAGTTCAACAAGTTCTCGTTCGGCGCCGCCGCCTCGGTCCTGCTCCTGATCATGTTCTCGGTGCTGATCTTCACCGGCATCTGGCTCCTGATGCGCCAGCGCGCCGAGGTCGAGCGGAAGCCGGTCTCATGAGCCGGCCCGGCGAGCGCAGGTTCCGGGCGCGCGCCGTGATCGTGCGCCACGCGATCCTGATCGCCTGGGCGGCGATCGTGATGTTTCCGATCTTCTGGATGCTGCAGACCTCGTTCAAGGATTCGGGCGAGTGGGTGTCGTGGCCGCCGCACTGGCTGCCGCACGATCCGACGCTCAAGAACTACGCCCAGATCTTCACCTTCGACGTGTCCGAAGCCGGGGTCGCGAGAGAGGCGACCGAGCAGCCGTTCAACATCTGGGGCTCGCTCGCCGATTCGGTCATCATCTGCACCATCTCCTCGCTGGTCGCGCTGATCATGGGCGCGTTCCTCGCCTACGCGATCTCGCGGTTCAATGTCGGCGGCTCGAAGTTTCGCCACATGGTGCTCCTGGTGCGGATGATCCCGCCGATCGTGGTCGCGATCCCGCTGCTCATGTATTACGCGATCATGGTGCCTTATGCCTCCGAGGCGGTGTTCGGAGCCCGCATCTCGCTGTTCGACACCCGCACCGGCATGAGCCTGCTCTATCTCACGATCACGCTGCCGTTCGTCATCTGGATGATGCTGAGCTTCATCGACGAGGTGCCGTATTCGCTCGAGCATGCCGCCCGCATCATGGGCGCGGGCCGCATCTACACGCTGTGGAAGATCGTCCTGCCGCTTGTCGCCTCGGGAATGGTGGTGACGTTCCTGTTCGTGTTCATCCTCAACTGGGCCGAGTTCCTCTTGGCGCTGACCCTGACCCATCCGGAAGTCTCGACCCTGCCCGTGCTTCTCAACAAGTTCCAGAGCGCCTCGGAGGGAAGGCTCTACGGGCCACAGGCGGCGATCGGAACCGTGATCACCATTCCGGTCGTGATCCTCGGCGTCCTGATCCAGAAGCATCTGGTCAAGGGCTTCAGCTTCGGCATGATCCGGCGGTAGGGAGGGCCCGACCCGTGGCGCAAATCATTCTGAAGGACCTCGTCAAGGCGTTCGGCAGCTTCACCGCGGTGAAGGGCATCAATCTCGAGATCCGCGACGGCGAGTTCCTGATCATGGTCGGGCCCTCGGGCTGCGGCAAGACGACGACGCTCAACATGATCTCGGGCCTCGTCATGCCGTCGAGCGGCGAGATCACGATCGGCAACCGGGTGGTGACCCGCACCGAGCCCGGCGAGCGCGGCCTCGGCATGGTGTTTCAGGATCTGGCGCTGTTCCCGCATATGAGCGTCTATGACAACATCGCCTTCGGTCTCAGGGTGAAGCACGTGGCGGCGGGCGAAATCGAAGCCCGGGTTCGCTCGGCCGCCGGGGCGATGCACATCGCGGGCCTCCTCGGCAAGCGACCCGGCCAGTGCTCGGGCGGCGAGGCCCAGCGCGTCGCGCTCGCGCGCACCATCGTCACCAACCCGGCGGTCTATCTGATGGACGAGCCGCTATCGAGCCTCGATGCCAAGCTCAGGATCGACATGCGCACCGAGCTCAAGAACCTGCACGAGGAGCTCAAGGGAACCTTCGTCTATGTGACCCACGACCAGGCCGAGGCCATGACCATGGCCGACCGCATCGTGGTGATGAACGCCGGCACGATCGAGCAGCTCGGCGGACCGCTGGATATCTATCGCCGGCCGGCGACGCGGTTCGTTGCCGGGTTCTTCGGCATGCCGACCATGAATTTCATCGACGGCGAGATCGTGGCCGACAACGGCGCGCCGCGCTTTGCCGCAGACGGGCTGGCGGCGGCGATGCCAAAGGAGCTCGACGCGGGGCTCGCGGGCCGCAAGGTGGTTCTCGGCGTGCGCGCCGAGCATGTGATCGCGCGCCGCGCCAGGGCCGCCGGAACCAATCCCGGAACCGTCCGTCTGATCGAGCCGCTGGGCGATGCGACGCTGGTGTTCTTCGAGGCGGAGGGCGCCGAGCGGCTGGTCGCCAAGGTCGACCCGGACACGCCCCTGAGCCCGGGGGCGCCGATCCATTTCCGGTTCGATGCGGCGTCCTGCCATTTGTTCGATCCCGGGACCGGCGCCCGGCTCAACTGAACGCGAGTGCGCGCGGGCGCCGCCTGCCATCCGTGCACCGCGAATGCAGCTATCGCTCGGCCGCGGCCAGAACCCGCTCCAGGTTCTCCACCCCGGGCTGGAGCTCGCCGGCGCTGATCCGGTTGATGACGTCGGCCAGCGCAGCGTTTACCGGCGCCGCCAGGCCGTGGCGGCGGCAGGTCTCGGCAACGAGGCCGTTCAGCATGTCGGCTTCGGTGCGCCGGCCCTTCAGGACGTCCTGAAGCATGGCATTGCGGCTGCCGGAACCCACGTCCTTGAACAGCTTGTCGATCAGCATCTCCAGATAGCGGTTCGAACCCTCGATCTCGGCCGATGAAAAACCGAAGATCGGCACCATGCGGTAGCCCTCGGCCTGGCCGGCGGCGAGTGCCTCCTCGCCGGCGCGCAGCATCAGCTCCCGGGCTCCGGGAACGCCTGCCACCTCGCCGGTTCTCATGCCCATCATCGAGCGCACCGGCATGGTCATGGCGTTGACGATCAGCTTCATCCATTTGGCCGAGAGAATGTCGTCGGAGATCGCCACATTGCCGATATGGCGGAAGATTTCGGCCGCGTCCTCGACCCGCCGCCCCATCGACCGATCGAGCGCGCCGAGCGCGAACCAGGTGCCCTCGTTCGGCGAGTTGCGCCTGACGATGCCGGGGGTGAACAGCTCCGAGGACAGCTCGACGACGCAGCCGATGCTGCGGTCCGCGCCGACGATGCCCGCGAGGTCCCCCGCGGTCATCGAATTCTGGGCGCCGATCAACAGCCCGTCGTCGGCGAGACAGGGTCTGATCAGCTCGGCCATCCAGCGCGCGTCATAGGCCTTGGTCATCACGAGGGCGATGTCGAAGCGGTGGCGGAATGTCGCGACGTCGCAAACATGGTGAGCGCGCACACCGTCGATCCTGACGGTCTCGCCCGCCACCTCGATCCGAAGCCCGTTCGCGCGCATCGCCTCGACATGGGCCGGCCACTGGTCGATCAGCGTCACATCGAACCCGGCGCGGATGAGGTCGGCGGCGGCGCAGCTGCCATTGGCGCCGGTGCCGAGAATGGCGATCTTGCGGTCCATCGCTCGTGGTTCCCGCTCCCCCGCGCCGACGGTCAGGCCGCCCCGCGCCTGAATACGAATATCAGGACAAGTGCGGTCGCAAGACCAAGCAAAGTCGTCGCCATTTGCGCCACCCCCATTTGCAGGGACGAGGTATGCTCGACACTCGCAACAAACAACGACATCAGCGAGCCCCAGCCCATGTGGATGAAGCCGCCAAGCGCCGAGGCCGAACCGGCGACGGCGGGCGATACCGAACTCAGCGCCTGGGCGTAGCAATTGGCGAATACGAAGCCGGTGCCGAAATTGGAGATCGCGAACGCCAGCATCACCGGGTAGGGGCTGTCGACGCCGGCGAGGCCCATGGCGAACTGGAGGATGCCGCCGCCGGCGCTGATCGAAACGCCGATGAGGATGATGCGGTCGACCGGCAGATGGCTGGTGAGCCGGCGGGAAAAATATGTCCCCAGGATGAAGACCGGCGGCATCATCATGATGAACAAGCCGACGGCCTCGGGCGGCACGCCCATCAGCACAATGAAAACGACAGGGATCGAGGTCAGGTACACCTGCGCGGCGGCGGTGGCGAACGCGACCGTCAGGCTGTAGATGACGAAAGTGCGCATGCGCGCCAGCAGGACGTATTCGCGCATGAGCCGGCGAATCGGCGGCGGGTCGCGGCTCTCGACCGGCAGCGTCTCGTCAAGCATGGCGATGACGCAGATGAACACGCCGGCGCCGACCACGGCGGTGAGCAGAAACGTCGCCTCCCAGCTATGCCAGCCGATCAGGAATCCGCCGACGACCGGCGCGATCGCCGGGCCGATCGCCATGGCGATCGCGAGGTAGGACATCGCCTGGGCGGCGGCCACTCCTTCGGAGGTGTCGCGGATCATGGCGCGGCCGACGACGATTGTCCCGCAGGCGCCGGCCGCCTGAAAGATGCGCGCGACCATGAGCGTCGGGATGTCGGGCGCGAATACGCAGACGAAGCTCGCCAGCGTGAACATGGCGAGGCCGCAGACGATGACCGGCCGGCGGCCGAACCTGTCGGAGAGAGGACCCATCACCAGCTGGGCAATGGCGAACGAGCCGAGATAGGCCGGAACCAGCGACTGCGCGGCCGACAGCGATGTCGCGAAGTCATGCGCGATGGCGGGCAGGCCCGGCAGGTAGACGTTGGTCGCGAACTGGCCGGCGAAGATCATCGCGAACAGAAGCCAGATCGGCGGCATTCGAGGCGGGGTCTGGGGCATGCCGGGTGCTGTCAGCAGGCGTCGCTGGCCGCCGCGGCGATCGCGGGAGGGTCCACCACCTGGATGGACAGAAATGGCCCGAATGGCGCGCGCCCCGATTCACTCATGCCCACCGCCTCGCTTCAGACGCTCCGGAATGGACTGAAACCGCGTGCGTGACAAGAAGAACGGCCGGATGGCCGCCATGCGAGCCGGAAGCAGGACGCTGGCGCCCGGTCGGGCCCCGGACGGTCGGGTGGGGAAGGCGGCCGGCGCCGATTCCGCGCAAGCGGGAAATGATCTAGACTGAGTTCCACTCGGGCCCATTCGGCGCGCGCTTCACCTCTCCTCCAGCTCCCGGCAACGGCCTGCCCAACGGCGCGGAGGAACGGGTGCGGGGCGCGCCGGCCGGGTCGTGGAGGTCCGCCGCGTCCCGTTCCCAACCTTGAGGCTTTGTTGCATGCGCTTTCCGGCTCTCGCCAGCCGCGACTTCAGAATCTACGAATGCGGCGGAATCTTTTCCGTCAACGGCCAATGGATCAACCGGGTTCTGATCGGCTGGATCGCCTGGGAGACGACGCGGTCGGCCACGTGGGTCGGGCTGGTGTCGTTCTTCCTGTTCGCGCCGACCGTGGTGTCGAGCCCGCTGTTCGGCGTGCTGATGGATCGGGTCCGGCTGCAGCCGGCGGCGATCATCTCCAATGGCATCGTCACCGCCGCGGCGCTCGCCCTCTACCTCCTCCATCTCGGCGACCTCCTCAGCATCTGGGCGCTGAGCGTCGTCGCGCTGGTGATCGGTTTTGCCGGCAGCGCCGAGCGCGCGGTCAGGGTGACGATCGTGCCGCGCATGGTCGAGCGCGACGCGGTCCCCAATGCGGTGGCGATCCACGCCGCCAACTTCAATGTCGGCCGCCTGATCGGTCCCGCGATCGGCGGAACGCTGATCGAGGCATTCGGCGTCGGCACCACCATGCTGATCAATGTGGTGATCTTCGTTCCGTATCTGGCGGCGTTGTTCCTGCTCCGGGTCGACGAGAAGCAGGGCGCCAGAGCGAAGCGCCGGCGGTTCTTCGCCGAGCTGTGGGACGGCGCGCGCTACGCCGCCCTGCAGCCGATCATCCGCGAGGCGTTGCTCCTGACCTGCGTGACCTCGCTCACGGTCCGCGGTGTCAACGAGATCGTTCCGGCGATCGCCGACGGCGTCTATCAGCGCGGCGCGGAGGGGCTCGGCCGGATGCTGGCGGCAGGAGGCGCCGGGGCGCTGATCGCCGCCATCACCATCTCGATGCGATCGTCAAGGGCGTGGGCGGACGGCATCCCGCTGATCGCCCATGTCGCGATCTTTGTCGGACTGATCGCGGTGTCGGCCCTCGGCTCGGTCGGCAACTGGTACCTCGCCCTCGGCTGCGTCGGCCTGACCGGCTTTGCCGGCACCATGATCGGGATCAACATGCAGTCATCCATCCAGCTCACGGTCGAGGAGTCGTTTCGCGGCCGGGTGATGAGCCTGTGGATGGTGGTGGGCCTCGGCACCTCGGCGCTGGGGGCGCTGATCCTTGGCGGCCTGTCCGACATTTTCGGTATTTCGACGACGCTGTTCGCGGCCGGCATCGCCGGCATCGCGGCGGTGATCATCCTGAGGCTCGTGCTCGCGCGTTCCGGCGGCGGCTGAGGAGCCTCGGGCCTACTCGAATACCGAGCTGCGGTCGCGGCGCTGGCAGCGGAAATGGGCGCTGGTGTAGGGCAGCAGTTTTTCGCGCGCCGCCGTCTCGGTGAACCCGGTCGAGTACAGGCGCGCGCCGCCCACCGTCGCGCCGCAGCGCCAGCGGTCGTTGTCGGCAACCTCGCCAACGACGCCGCCCTGGAGCGGGCCGCCATGAGGTCCGGGGCCAACCCGTCCGGCATAGAGTATGATCCCGTTGGCATGGCCGGGGGTGAAACCGGTGAGAGCCCGCCAGGCGCCTGATGCCGCCTGGCCGACGCGGTCGAGCGGTTCGGCCGGTGCCGGGCCGGCCGTGGCGACGGCGAGGAGCGCGGCGGCGAGCAGGGGTTTCAGTCCGCGCCTCACGGCACCCTCCCGGTCTGGCAATGCGAGCCTCATCATCAATCCCACCGATGGCATTGAAAAACGGTTTCATTGTGCCCGCGCCCGGCCGATACCGCAATCGGGCCGCGCTTGGCGTCCGGGGTGCGCGCGCCGGCGGCCGGAACTTGCCCGGAACTTGCAACGGGGGCGGTTTCGCGTCACGATTTCAGCGCTCGTGGTCCGGTCCCGGCAAACGACGCTGTTTCACGATCCACACCGAGAGCGGTTCCCATGTCCATCGCCGCACAGGATGCGAACGACTCCCTGCCGATCACGCAGGTCTCGAAACGTTCGAGCGATGCCCGCCTGGCACGGCGGGCGTTGCGCGGGATCCTGGCGCTCGATGATTTCGAGGCGCCGGCGCGGCGTTACATTCCGCGGCCCATCTTCGGCTATGTCCGGGCGAGCGCCGAGCGCGAGGACTCGCTCATCCAGAACCGTGCCGCCTACGCCGAGCTCGCGTTCGTGCCGCGGACGCTGGTCGACACCTCGGCGCGCTCGCAGGAGACCACCCTGTTCGGCAAGACCTATGCCTCGCCGTTCGGGGTTGCGCCGATGGGCGGCATTTCGCTCGCCGCCTATCGGGGCGACATCGTGATGGCGCGGTCGACGGCGGCGGCCAATATTCCGATGATCCTGTCGGGAGGGGCGCTGACGCCGCTCGAAAAGGTCAGACAGGCGGGACCCACCGCCTGGTTCCAGGCCTATCTGCCCGGCGACGACGAGATCGTCGCCAGGCTCGTCGAACGGGTGGCGCGGGCCGGCTACGAAACCATGGCCGTCACCCTCGACACCCCCGTGTCGTCCAATCTCGAATACGCGCTGCGGCGCGGCTGGCGCAAGCCGTTCCGTCCCTCGCCCCGGTTCATGTGGGACCTGGCGGCGCGGCCGCGCTGGCTCGTCGGCATGCTGCTGCGCACGCTCGTTCTGCACGGCATGCCGCATGTGGAGAACATGGGGCCGCGCTCGCCGATGATCTCGCGCACGCTCGACCGGCCGCGCGGCGGGCTCGACCGGCTGGGCTGGCACCATATCGAGCTGATCCGCAAGTTGTGGAACGGCAACCTCGTGCTCAAGGGCGTGCTCAACAAGGACGATGCCCGGACCGCGCGCGAGGCCGGTGTCGATGGCGTCATCGTCTCCAACCATGGCGGGCGCCAGCTCGACGGGGCCATCGCGCCGCTGCGGGTGCTGGCGGGCATTGTCGCCGAAGCCGGCGACATGACGATCATGATCGACAGCGGCATTCGCCGTGGCACCGATGTGCTCAAGGCGCTGGCGCTTGGCGCCAGGTTCTGCTTCATCGGCCGGCCGTTCCTCTACGCCGCCGCGATCGCGGGCGATGCGGGCGTCGCCCATGCGATCGGGCTGCTGCAATCGGAGATCCGCCGTGACATGGCGTTTCTGGGCGTGGCCTCGCTCGACGAGGTCACGCGCGAGCGGCTGGTGCGGGCCGACTCGTTCGACGGGCTCGGGCCGGGCGCCTGACCGGCGCGGGGCCCACACCCTTCGGCAAGCCCGGCGGAATCGATGACCGCACGCGATCAGCGCCTCCACTGGGAGGACTTCACCGCCGGTGAGGCGGTCGAATTCGGCAGAACCGAGGTCAGCGCCGCCGACATCATCGCCTATGTGCGCGCGTTCGATCCCGATCCCGCGCATCCGGGCGAGGCCGCCACGCGGAACATTGAGGCCGGCGCGCTCACGGCGAGCGACTGGCACTGCTGCGCCATGCTGATGCGGATGCTGTGCGACGACTATCTGATCAAGGCCGCCGGTGCGGGTGCCGCCACCGTGGAACACGTCAAGTGGTTCGGCCAGGTGCGGCCGGGGGACGTGCTCACCGCGCGGCGCACCCCGCTCGAGACCCGGGCCTCGCGCAGCCGGCCGCGGATCGGCATCGTGCGGATGCTCGTCGAGCTGTTCAACCAGCGCGGCGAACAGGTGTTGAGCTGGCTGCCGGTTCAGTTCTTCGAGCGAAGGGATCGGGATGCCGCGCCGCCGGCGCCGGTCAGCATGTCCCTGCCGCCGGGTGCAGGGCGGGCGATCCGGCAGCCGCCGGACCTCGATCCGGGCCGCGCGCCCGCCGTCCGGGGCGGGTTCGAAGACCTCGGGCCGGGGCCCGAGACATCGCTGGGCAGCCATGTCTTCAGCCGCGAGGACATGCTGGGGTTCGCCACCAGGTTCAACCCTCAATATTTCCATGCCGACGAGGACGCGGCGGCGGCGAGCCTCTATGGCGGGCTGATCGCCAGCGGCTGGCACACGGCCTCGGTGTGGAACCGGCTGTTCGTGGCCCACCATCTGGCGCGAGCCGGAACAGTCCGGGCGGGGATGCGGGCGGCCCATTTCGGCCCCTCGATCGCGGTCCACGGCATGAGGTGGCCGAATCCGGTGCGGCCCGGAGATACCGTCAGCTATGCGACGCGGATCATCGACCGGCGCGAGGACGACTCGTTTCCCCGATGGGGGATCGTCGTCAGCGAAAACACCGGCCATAATCAGCGCGGCGAGCCGGTCCTCGGCCTGACGCACGAAATCTGGGTCGAGCGAGGTGGTGATGGCTGAACCCGATCCGGAGCTCCTGGTCGATCCCGAATGGCTCGCCGCCCGCCTCGGCGACCCGCAGGTGCGTGTCTTCGACTGCCGCATCACCCGGGTGCCCCAGCCGTCCGGCGCCTCGTCGTGGGCAAGCGGCCGCGCGGACTACGAGGCGGGTCACATCCCCGGCGCGCTCTATCTCCACATGGTCGACGACCTGTGCGACCGTGATGGCGATGTCCCGCTGACCCTCGCCGACATCGACACCGTGTCGGCGCTCCTGTCGCGGCTCGGCGTCGAGGCCGGAACGACCATGGTGCTCTACGGCAGCGGCGGCGAGTCGGCGGTTCACCGGGTGTGGTGGGCGCTGTCGGCATCGGGCGCGCGCGATGTCCGCATCCTCGATGGCGGCCTGGCGCGCTGGTGCGCGGAGCGGCGGGCGCTGCAGACGGCTGTGCCGGGCTTTCCGCCGGCGCGATTTGCGGGCAAAGCGCGGGCGCGCATGGTGGTTGGGGCCGATGAGGTCGCGGCCATCTTGGGCGACGCCGCGCACTGCCTCGTCCATTCGCTGACCGAGGAGCAGTTCTTCGGTTTGGGCGGCCAGGTCTATGGCAGGCCAGGGCGCATTCCGGGCAGCATCAACGTTCCTGCCGGAACCTTGATCGATCCCGAAACCGGCCGCTTTCGGCCGATCGAGGACCTCGCGACGATCTTCGCGCTTGCCGGGCTCGAGGAGCCGGACGCGATCATCCCCTATTGCGGCGGCGGCATCGCGGCGAGCACGGTCTTTTTCGCGCTGAAGCTTCTCGGCCACGACAACGTGCGGCTCTATGACGGCTCGCTGCTCGAGTGGTCGCGCGATCCGGCCCGGCCGATGGTGACCGGGCCGCAGGAATAGGGCCACCCCGCGCGCGGGCGCGGTCAGATGGCGAACAGGTCCGGCCAGTCGACGGGGGTGCTGGCTTTGCCGAGCACGGTCATTTCCTGGCACAGGCGATCCGCGCGGTCGCGGCCGAGGAGCACTGCTGCCTTGGCGCGGACCCGCGCCTGCCGAGCCGCGGCGGCAAGCGGACGGGCGAAATCATGCGCCACCTCGACCGGATCGCCGGTGCGGCGCGTGATCCGCACCCGCGCGGCGGTGTCGGCGAGCGATGCATCGCCCGCCACCGTCACGCGGTCTCTGAGGCCGACGAGCCGGGCGTCGCGGCAGATGGCGTCGGTGAATGTGGCGAGCGCGCTCGTATCGCGGCCGGCGAGAACCATGGCGGCGGTCAGGCGATAGCTGAACTTCGCCTCCAGCGCCGTTGCCGGCTCATCGATATTGCAGACCCTGAGCCAGCTCGGATTGACCTCGATGGCGACCGACGCGATGCCGTCCGGCCTCAGCGCGTGCGAGTCCCGGGCTTCGGTCAGCGCTTCGAGCGCCGCGTGCAGGCCATGACAGCAGGCATGGAACTTGTGCTGCACACTCGCGAACGCGAACCGGGTTCCAAGACCTTCGAGAACGTCGGCAGGATCCCGACCGCTGCCCGCATGGGTGTCGGCAAATCCCTGTTCGCATTCAAGCCCGTCGGGGCGGGAGATGAAGCCGGCTGAAGCCAGAAGCGCCGCCTCGACGCCGTTGGCGGCGGCGATTCCGGCATTCAAGGGCTTGCCCATGGTGCCGAATTGCGACTTGAGCCCGCTGGCCCGGGTCGAGGCAATGCCGAGCGCATGCCGGCACCGCTCGGTGTCGAGACCGAGAAGGCGTGATGCCGCCATCGCCGCACCGAACGAGCCCGATGTCGCCGTCTGGTGGAAGCCGTGGTCGTAGTGGGCGCGGCCAAGCCAGGCGCCGACGCGGCAGGCGGTCTCGACACCGATGAGGGCGGCGGCGAGAAAGTCCACCCCGGTCGCGCGCTCCTTCTGGGCGATGGCGAGGGCGGCGGGCAGGATGGCGGCGCTCGGATGTCCGACATAGTCGAAATGGGTGTCGTCATAGTCGAGGGCGTGGCCGGTGGTGGCATTGACGAGGCTTGCGGCCCGGGCCGGCAGACGGTTCGGTTGCCCGATAATCGAGGCTTCGGGCGCGCCGCCATCGCGCAGCGCCAACTCGCGGACGATGCGGCTCACCGGCTCGCTGGCGCCGGCGTGGGCGACCGCGAACCAGTCGAGCAGCGAAAGGCGCAGGATGTGGCGCGCATCTTCCGGCAGGTCTTCGGCTGGAGTTTCAACCGCGAAGGCGGCGATGGCCTGGCTGAGGCAGGCGTGCCGGCGCGTCCGTGGCGGCGTGATTTCGCCGGCAGCTTCGGCCATGCCGATTCCTCGCCTCCGATTGCGCCGGAGCCCCGAGGCTCAGGCGGGCTTGCCCAGCCCCGCCACGAGCTCGATCGGCCGGCCGTGCGGCGTTGCGAGATAGGCGCGCCGCCAGGCTTGGGTCCTCTCGTCGATCGCGGACGTCGACAGCCCCGCCTTTTTCGTGATCAGGCATTCGAGTGCGGCGAGCCAGTGCTCGTAATAGGTGTCGCCGAGGTCGGGATCGCCGGCAGCCTGGGCACGGGCGATCTCGGCGCCCAGCTCATGCGCCCACTCGGCCGAGGTGAACACGCCCGCGTCCGCGAGCTTGACCGCCAGCGCAAAAGCCTCGGCCTGCCACGGTTCGGCGAACACGGGGCCATCCTCGTCATGCGGCTGGAGGGGCAGGATCTTGCGCATCAGGCCGGCTCCAGATGTGGCTCCCAGAGGTCGATACAGACCGCCCCGCGCCCGTTCGCGGCCGCGCCCCAAAGCTCGCGAGCCTCGAAGCGCACGGAGTAGAGATGCTCGCCGACCCGGTTGCCGCGCGCGTTCTCGTCGGCGAACACATGGGCGCCGTGGAGCCGGTTTATGGTGCCGGTGCGGCCGCGGGCATAGCGCGGCGCGCGCGTGTGTCCGGCCGGATGGTCGTTGATCACCCTGACCCGGTCGCCCGCGGAAAACACGGGCTCGATTCCGGTGTCGAGGCGCGTCGGGTCGCCATGGGCGATGATGGCGGCGGCCTCGGCGGCGGTCTTGGCGTGCAGCGGCGCGCGCCCGCGAGCGGTGCCCGAGGCGAGCTCGTCCGCCGTCACCAGTCCCGACTCGACGAGCAGGGTCTCGAGCCCGGCGAGCCAGTTCTCATAGTAGCTGTGGCGGAGATAGGCGGCGGGGTGCTGGCGCTCGCGGGCATGGCGCGAGGCATCGATGTTCCATTCGCCGAGCATGCCGCAGGCGAGCGTCAGGGCGAAGGCGCGCCGCTCCCAGTCGGCGTGGAAGACCGGTTCGGCGGACTCCGGCTCGGGCGCGACGGGGCCCAGCCCGTGCATGCCGCCAAGATCGTGACCGCCGTTCATCGGCTCAGCCCGCCGGGGTCCGGGCCGGCTCGACACCGATCATCGAATTGCGGGTGACGAGGCCGGCAAGGTCGGCCTCGGTCCACCCCCCGGTTCCGTCGGGGCGGCGCGGAATGACGAGGTAGCGCATCTCCGAGGTCGAATCCCAGACCCGGATTTCGACCTCCTCGGGCAGCGTGGTGCCGAATTCGGCGAGGATCGAGCGCGGATCGCTCACCGCGCGGCTGCGGTAAGGGGCGGACTTGTACCAGACCGGCGGCAGGCCGAGGACGGTCCAAGGGTAGCACGAGCACAGGGTGCAGACGACGAGGTTGTGCACCGCATCCGTGTTCTCGACGGCGACGATCTGCTCACCCTGGCGCCCGTGCCAGCCAAAGGCGGCCTCGATCGCGGCCGAGCCATCGTGCTTGAGCCATTCCTTGAATTTTTCGTCACGCCAGGCCCGCGCCACCACCGCCGCGCCGCGGCGCGGGCCGACCCGGGTCTCATAGGTGTCGATCAGAAGGTCGAGCGCCGCACGGTCGACCAGCCCCTTTTCGACCAGAAGGCTTTCGAGCGCCTTGACCCGCAGCGCGATGTCGGACGGGGGATCGGTGTGATCGTGGCCGTGATCATTGTCGTGTTCCGGGGCGCTCATGGGCGGCTCCTCACCTGCGGGCAGCCAAGATTGGCACGGGAGGCCCGGCCCGCTCAAGCCGCGCGTGACGGTGTGGTCACCTCGTATGGTCCGACACTCCGGGGCCGGGTGAGATGACGTAAATGTCGACGAGGTGGAACATCTTCGCGTAAACGATGCGATGGCCGTCCCCGTCTCCGGGCGCATTCATGACCCGAACCGGAGTGTAGTCGATCTCGTCGAAGCGTGAGCAGATCTCCTCTGCGAGAAGCCGGGCCATCGTCGCCGCATCGTTCCGGCGCATGGCCTCCAGATGGCCGAGGGCGGCGTCGGGATTGGTACAGACGACGACCCCGTGCTCGACGATACCGCCGCCGCGGACCTGTGCGGCGGCAGGCGCGGGACATGTGAGGACGACCGCCAGCCATGCGGCGATGGGGATGAAACGGACGATCACGACGATTGTCCGCTGCGCTTGGCGATGTGCCCCATTTCTCTCTTTTCGGCGTGGAGAACCCGGGTCCGACATGGCGCGAACCCGGTGCAACAGGCGGGCGCTCTCAGGTCGGCCGCGACCAGCTTTGCCGCCAACGCGCGGCGGGCCGATTCACGTCCCGTTTACCGGGGGCCGCCGACGCTGACGCCCAAATCCTTGATGAGGCCGTTGGCGAGGGAATAGACCCAGCCGTGGATGTGAACCGGCTGGCCGCGCGCCCACGCTTCGCGAACGATGATGTCGCTCGCCACATTCCTCACCTGGCGCATAACGTTGAGCTCGCACAGGCGATCGAGGCGGGCCTTGTCGTCGGCGATCGCGTCGAGTTCGCCTGCATGGTCCCAGGCCACCTCGCGGACCGGGTGAAGCCAGTGGTCGACGAGGCCGCGCCGCTCGCCGTCGACCGCGGCACCGACCCCGCCGCAGCCGTAATGGCCGACGACGAGGACATGCTTCACCTTCAGGACCTCGACCGCGTATTGCAGAACCGACAGGTAGTTGGCATCCTGGGGCGGTGCGAGGTTGGCGACATTGCGATGGACGAATAGCTCGCCGGGATCGAGACCGACGATCTCGTTCGCGGGCACCCGGCTGTCCGCACAGCCGACCCAGAGATAGTCGGGAGCCTGCTGATGCTCGAGGCGCCTGAAAAAGCCGGCATCGGCGCCGACCATGCGGTTCGCCCAAGCCCGGTTGTTGGCTTTGAGGTGATCGAGCATGGCCTCGCCCATAGCGGCAAACGACTGCTGCGGCAATATGGCGGCAGCCTGGCGGAGAGAGGCAAGGGGCCGGCGGCCGCGATCAGGCAGTGCGTCAGCCTGCCGCGCGCAGGCCAAGGCCGCCGGACAGCGCGAATGGCACGCCGCTGACCAGAACGTCGATCAATCTGAGATCCTGATAGTTGCCGTTGATCGAAATTCGCGGCAGCGCGGTCAGGCGGCGCCGATGGTGGCGGGTGATGACGCCCTTCTGTGTCGTCACCGCGGTTTGAAAGCCGAGCCGCGCGGCGGCGGCGAATTCACGCGGGCCGGCGGACCCCAGGTCGCCGTACGGGTAGGCGAAGTGGCGCGGCGCGGCGCCGAGAATCTCGGCCAGGCGGTCGCGGCCGGCCGCCATCTCGCGCTCCATCTCGCCCGCTTCGAGCCGCGACAGGGCCGGGTGGTCGACCGTGTGGGCACCGATGGTGACCAAAGGATCGCGCGCGAGCTCGGAAAGCCCGCCTGCCGTGAGGCCGAGCTCGTCATCGATCGCGGCGATGTCAACGCCGTGGCGATCGGCGAGCGCGCGCACGGCGTGCAGCTTCCCGGATTCGCCCATGGCCCTGAGCGGCCAGTAGATTGCCTCGAACGCGGCCTGCCGGTCGCGGTCATTTTCGCAGGCGAAGGTGCGCACTCGGCCCTCGAGCGGAATCCGGATCGTGTCCGCGCCGGCAATCACCCGCTCGAGCACCACCCACCACAGATTGACCGTGCGGTCGATGAGGCCGGAAGCGACATAGACCGTGAACGGGCAGCGGTGACGGCGAAAGACCGGAAGGGCGACGTCGAGACTGTCCCGGTAGCCGTCGTCGATGGTGAACGCGGCGAAGCGGGTGCCATCGGGCTCGACGATCCGACGCTGGGCCTCGTCGATGCCAACAAGATCAAGACCCAGGTCGCGAACCCGGGCGATGACCGCGTCGAGGAATTCGGCGGAAATCTCGAGGCATCCGTTCGGGCCAAATTCCGGGCCGGAGGCAGCGCCCGGAGCGGCGACCCGATGCAGGGTGAAGATCACGCCGATGCCGCGGCAGGCGGGCTCGAGCGCCACATGCGCGCGGGTGTGGTAGAGCGTCTCCAGGCCGAGGCGAATGAGCGAGGTCTTGTTCAGCATGGGTCTGGTTCGCCTGAAGGGGCCGGCCTGGTGACTGCCGGATGTCCCTGGTGGGCGAGCATAACCGCCATTCACATAACAAGTTCTTGCGCCGCGGCGGCTGATCGGCGGGGTCGCCGGGCCGCGGTTCTCCGGGGCAGGTCCAGCGGTCATGCCGGGTTATCGGTTTTTCAACGGCGGCTGGTTATGATCCCGCCGACAAACCGAATTCCCGAACCTGGTTCTGGAGCAGTCCATGAGCGTTCTCGTCACCGGCGGCGCCGGCTATATCGGCAGCCACACCGCGCTGGCGCTCCGCGATCGCGGCGAGGATGTGGTGGTGATCGACAATCTGTCGACCGGCCATCGCTGGGCGGTACCTGATCATGTGCCGCTGGCGGTTGGTTCGGTCGATGACGCGGCGCTCGTCGCCCAGGCCATCGCGCGCCACGGCATCGATGCGATTATCCACTTCGCGGGCTCGATCGTGGTGCCGGAATCGGTGCGCGATCCGCTCGGCTACTATCTCAACAACACCGTGCGCTCGCATGCGCTGATCAAGATCGCGGTCGAGGCCGGGGTCCCGCACTTCATCTTTTCGTCGACCGCCGCCGTCTATGGGATGCCGGATGAAAACCCGGTTTTCGAAGATGCGCCGCTGAGGCCGATCTCGCCCTACGGCACCTCGAAGATGATGACCGAGCTGATGCTGGCCGACGCGGCGGCGGCGCACGATCTCACCTATGCGGCGCTGCGTTATTTCAATGTTGCCGGGGCCGATCCGCGGGGGCGCGCCGGCCAGTCGACCGCGAACGCCACCCATCTGATCAAGACCGCGGTGCAGACCGCGCTCGGCCGGCGGCCGGGCATGACGGTGTTCGGCACCGACTACGACACCGAGGACGGCACCTGCGTGCGCGACTACATCCATGTGAGCGATCTCGCCGCCGCGCATCTCGACGCGCTCGACTATCTGCGTGGTGGCGGGGAGAGCCGGGTCCTCAACTGCGGCTATGGCAGGGGCTTTTCCGTGCGCGAGGTCATCGACGCGGTGGAGCGCGCGGCAGGCGTGCGGCTCAATGTGAGCGATGGCGAGCGCCGGGCGGGCGATGCGCCGGCGCTGGTCGCGGGCGCCAGCGCCATTCGCGAGGTTCTCGGGTGGTCGCCGAAGCTCGACGATCTCGACACCATCGTCGCCCATGCACTGGCGTGGGAGCGGGTGCTGGCCAGGCGCCACAGCTCGGCGGCCTGAGGCTCGCGGCCGGCGGCCGCGAACAGGTTCGGCCGGCGCGGGCGGGAGCCGCCCGGGAATGTGGCCTCAGTCTGCTGGACCGCTGGCGGTATTCATCGACAGGTGCCGGATCGTGGTCTCGAGCCGTTCGACCATCTCGTCCGCATAGCCATCGAGCTTCACCCACAATTTCGGGTTGTGCGCCGACTGGCGCTTGATCCATCGGTATGGAAGCTTGTGCCAGGGCACGATGCGCGCGGAAAGATTGTCGAGAATCATGTCGCCGCGATCGGTGCGGACCACCAGAACCGCGTGGGGCCCGCGCAGTTCATCGCGCACGACGGCGACGAGAAGGGCGGCGGCCGGCCATCCGGCCTCGAGCAGGCGGTGGCGCTTGGTGAGCGCGTAGTCCTCGCAGTCGCCGCTTGCCGGCGCCAGTGACCACAGATCCCGGGAACCGGAGGCGAGCGGGTCGCGCATGGGGATGATGTCCCGGTCCACCTCGGCGTCGATGCGCTGCAGCTCGCGCCAGGCCGCCGCGGTCAATGCCGGCAGGGTGGAGTCGGCGCCCGCCGCGGCGGGCGCGGCTTCAGCCGCCACCGCGGCGGTCTCGTTTCGCGACGCGCACTCTTCGGGCCAGGTGCGGCAGAACCGGACAAAGCCGATCGGTGCCCGCGTCGGTCCGCCGACCCGCATCGCCGACGCCGACGGCGGCGTCGCCGGGTCTTGCTCGAGTGTCGTTGCCCCGGCGTCGGGTGCTGGCATGGCCAACCCGACCAGGACAATCGCAAGCCACAGTCCGGCCTTCATCGCGGACGCCCCTCAATCGAAAGCGTCCTTGTGAATAGACAAGCCGGGTCAATACAGGCCTCAGGCCGGCTCGCGGATTTTCAGCTTGTTTGATGAAAACAGGATTCAAATTGTAGCGATGCCAGCGGCTATTGCGGTCAGAACCGTGGCTTGCTCAGATAGTTTGCAAGGGCCGGCCGCAACACCTCCTCGAACGACGTTCCGGGTCCCAGCGTCATCCCCGCATCTTCGAGCCGTTTGCGAATGCTGGCGCTGGCCGCATCGCCGCCGACCGCGACCGAGCGTTCATAGTCCTCGAGGACCTTGCCGACCTCGCCGGTGTGATGATGGGCGGCGGCGCGGCCAAGCAGCGCCTCGGCATCGTCCGGATCGAGCTCGAGCGCGCGGTCATAGTCGGCAACGGCGTCGGCCGCCCTCCCGGCCGTGGTCAGAATGTCGGCGCGCTCGACATAAAGATCGGCGATCCGCGGGCCGAGCCCGATCGCGGCATCGAGATCGGAGAGGGCCGGCTCGAATTCGCCGCGGTCGGCATAGGTTCTGGCGCGGTTCTTGTAGGCCTGGAGATAGCGGGGGCTGATCTCGAGCGCGGTGGTGAACGCGGCCAGCGCCGCCACGGTGTCGCCGGTCTGGCGGTGGATGTTGCCGATATTGTAGTAGGCCTTGGCGTATTCGGGGTCGAGCTCGATCGCCTTGTTGTAGTCGGCGAGAGCCGGTTCGAGCTCGTTCAGGTATCGCCATGCGCCGGCGCGGTTATAATGGAACAGCGGCGAGGTCGGGAAAATCTCGATCGCCCGGTTGAAGTCCTCGATCGCTTCACGGAAGCGGTCCGCGCGCATCAGCGCATTGCCGCGATTGTAATAGACGCCGGCCTCGTCCTGGCCGTTCAGAACGTCGCGCGCGATGACCGCGGTGCAGCCGGCGATCGCGGTCGCGGCATCGAAGCTGACGCAGTCCTCCATATCGCCGGCGCTTGCCGCCGTGGCGTGCGCGATCAACGCCGCGGCGGCAAGCGCGATCTTCACGGAGCGGCGGCAGGAGCCGGAGGTGATCGCCTCAGCGTGGCCGGGGTCGCGCGAGCGGCCGTTTCCATGGCACGATGTGTGCTTCATGTCCCCAGGTGATGCGGCTTCTTCATTCGCACATCTCGCGCAATATGTTAGCATTATAGTAACTCTTTCCAATCGGCTCGCGTGTGTGGGCCGGCTGTCGCGTATCGCCGGGGCGACCGGACCGGTCCGGTGACAGCGCAAGTCGAGGATGCCAAATGGCGAACCGTCGGATTCTCGCGGAAGAGCTCGATGTTGCCGGTTCGGCATCCGGCCTCACATATATCGAGTCCGGCCCCGGGCCGATAGCGGTATCCAGCGCCGAGCTTCTGGTCTATGGCGCGTATGAGCGTGCCGGACCCGACCTCGCAATCAGCGGCCCCGGCGGCGAAACGGTCCTGATCCTCGGCTATTTCGACCAGCCGGTGCCGCCGGCGCTCGAGGCGCCCGGGGGCGTTCACATGGGCGCGGATCTGGTGGCCAAGCTGGCCGGGCCGCTGGCGCCGGCGCAATATGCCCAGATCGACGGCGCGGCCGGACAGCCGATCGGCGAGATCGTGACCCTCGACGGCGCGGTTCAGGTCACCAGGGCGAGCGGCGAAGTGGTGTCGGCGGCGCTCGGTGGCGCCGTGTTCGCCAATGATGTCATCGAGACCGGCGACAGCGGCACGATCGGCATCTCCCTCGTCGACGAGACGGTGCTGACGATCAACTCCTCGTCGCGGATGGTTCTCGACGAGCTCGTTTACGACCCGGCGTCCGGTTCCGGCTCGATGCTTCTGAGCCTGGTTTCGGGATCATTCGGGTTCCTGTCCGGCGAGATCGCGCCATCGGGCAACATGGTGTTGCGCACACCGGTCACCACGCTGGGCATTCGCGGCACCGCCGGGGCCATCACCCATCTGTTGCTGATATCGCAGGTCTTCAATTTCCTTGATTTCAGGATCGATGCCTACGGGGTGATCGAGCTCACCAATGAGGTCGGCGAGCTGCTCGGCCGGCTGACGGCGGCCGACACCTACGCGGTCTACAACGGTGAGACCGGCGTCTACATCCAGACATTCGTGCCGCCCGAGCTCGAGTTCCTGCGCGACACCATCTATCGCCTCCTGCGCGATGCCGCGGAAGCCTCCGGTATCGATGTCACCCAGATCATCGACCAGGGCAACAGGCATCCGGCGACATTCGGGGACGATCCGACCGGCGATGGCGGCGCGCCGGACGACGATCAACCGGGCGACCTGGAGCCGGGCAGCGTCGTCCAGCAGGTTCGCGTCACCACGCCGGTGGAGAACGAGGACAGCTCCACCGATCCGCGGAGCGCCGCCGCGACGCTTGCGGTGGTCGATCCGCCCGCTGCGGTCGAAAGCAATACCGCGACTCCGGTGGTCGTGACCATCGCCGACCAGGTGGTGATTTCCGATCCCGGCGGCGGCCCGCCGGTGGCGTTTGAGCCGGGATCGCTGGTCTTCGTCAGCGCAATCGGACCGTCGCCAACTGGCGGACCGATCCAGAATCTGTTCACGCTCGACCAGGCGCTCGGCACCATCAGCTATGATCTTGGTGACTTCAATCCGTTGCCCGAGGGTGCGGCAGACATCGTCACCTTCGCGTTCACGTCGGCATCGGGTGCCAACACGGGCATCCAGCAATTGATTGTCATCACCATCACCGGCGAGAACGACATTCCGAGCGTGGCCACGGCCATTTCGGCGGCGGTGAGCGAGGACGATGCCGGGTTCGTTGTGAACCTGCTGGCGGGTGCGTTCGACCCCGACCTCGGCGCGGTTCTCCATGTCGAGAACCTGACGCTCGATTCGGGCGACGCATCCGGGATCACGGTCAACGACGACGGCAGCC